>LSQX01351322.1_pt1 | contig 69809 bp, 61 predicted proteins | sample 654561 | NCBI WGS metagenome assembly LSQX01 (sample SAMN04489861, study PRJNA283612) | anaerobic digester metagenome | isolation source: 4 biogas reactors fed with cattle manure at either 37C or 55C with and... | place: Denmark: Kongens Lyngby | collected 2014
TGGCGCGCGGGGCGTGCCGGCTGGTGACTCTATTTGACGCTTCCGTTAATGAGGCGTATAAGCGCGGCGGGGGAGCAGTCCGGACCGTTGCGGAGCGTACAGGACAGTTTGACGGCGCTCTCAACCAGGCCTATGAGAGGTCGGGCAGTCTTGCCCGCCGTTTGGCGGACCGGACGGAGCAGCTGGACAGTGCCCTCAACGGGGCATATGAAAAATCAGGCGCTGCAGCCAAAGAGCTTGTGCACAAAACGGCTGACTTGGATGAAGCGCTGGACAGTGCTTACGAACAGGCAGGCGAACCTTCCCGCCGCCTCCGGGATCGCCTGCGCGGGCATCCTTCCGACTGGAATATTAAAAACCTGAATTTTGATGCTCTGCTGGTGGCACTGATGCTGGGCCTGCTCCTGTTTATTATCATCTACTATGCGCGTCTGCAGTAAGATGGGAGCTTGCGCCGGGAAAGCCGCTTTGCCCGGCGGTGCAGCAGGCACCCAAGTTGCGGCGGCCTTCTTAACATGATAAACTGCTTAGGGATTGGCAAAGCTTGTTTTAGTACCGGAAAGGACGAAAGCATGAAAACAAAGAAGCCGGTACATCTGGCTATTCTAATCACATTTGCCCTGGTGATCCACACTGTGGAAAATGCCATTCCCGCCCTCCCTGTGCCCGGAGCCAAACTGGGACTGGCCAATGTAATTACCCTGTTGACATTTGTTTTATACGATTTTGGCTCCGCTCTTGCCGTAGCTGCTGTCCGAACCGTCCTGGGCAGTATTTTTGCCGGCAACTTTCTCTCCACCGGTTTTTATTTAAGTTTTTCCGGTGCCATTGTTTCCACGCTGGCAATGGCGGCAGGTTTGGTCCTCTGGCGCAGGGAGAAAATATCACTGGTGGCGGTCAGCATTATGGGCGCGGCGGCGCATAATACCACCCAGGTTGTGGTGGCGGCGCTCTTTTTGGCCAGCCCCAGCCTGGTTAAAGTCTACCTGCCGCTGCTTTTGCTTCTGGCCCTGCCGACAGGGCTTTTCACCGGCCTGGCCGTCAGTTATACAAACAAGGCGTTAAGCAAGATAAATCTTCTACGGGATTGAGGCTTATGCATATGTACCCGGCAACAGACAAAATCATCCTGGCATCGGCTTCTCCGCGACGGGCGGAACTGTTGCGGCAGCTTGGCCTGCAGTTTACAGTCTGTCAAAGCAAAGTGGATGAAAAGCAAGCGACAGCCGGGACGCCGGCGGAACTGGCGCTGTTTTTGGCGGAACGCAAGGCGGAAGCGGTGGCGGCGCAGGTAGAGAAAGGCATTATTGTTGCCGCCGACACCATTGTGCACCTGGACGGGAAAATTCTGGGCAAACCGGCGGATTACAGGGAAGCACATGCCATGCTGACATTGCTTTCCGGCAAAACTCATGAGGTGCTGACCGGTGTGGCGGTCATCAGGCGACCGGAAGGAAACCGGGCCGGCCATGTGGAAACTACTCGTGTTACTTTCCGCCGGTTGACGGAGGCGGAAATTGAGTGGTATCTGCAGAGCGGAGAAGCCTTTGATAAAGCCGGCGGCTATGGCATCCAGGGGAAGGCGGCTGTTTTTGTGGAAAAAATAGACGGCTGCTACTTTAATGTGGTTGGGTTGCCCTTGGCCGCGCTGTGGAAAATGCTTGTCCAAACGGGGGGGATAAAAATGGTAGAAGGAGCTGGTTTGAATGTCAACACGGCGCCTGACCATCAAAGACCTTCCATCAAGTGAACGCCCGCGCGAACGTGTCATGAACCGGGGAGCTGCGGCACTGTCCGATGCCGAGTTGCTGGCTATCCTGTTGCGTACAGGCACGGCTGAAGAAACGGCCGTGGAATTGGCGGGACGGATTCTCGTGGAAATAGGCGGGCTAAGTGAGCTGCCGCGTGCCGGTCTGGAGGAGTTAACGGCCATTAAGGGCATGGGGCCGGCCAAAGCTATTACGCTTTTGGCGGCAACCGAACTGGCAGCCCGTCTGAGCAGCCGCCTGCGGCAGGAGGCTGCCATTATTTCCACTCCCGCCGAGGCTGCTGAGCTGGTGATGGAGGAAATGCGCCATTACCAGCGGGAGCATTTTCGTATTCTGCTTTTGGACACAAAAAACAGAGTCTTAGGTCTGGAAGAGATTTCAATTGGCAGCCTGAATACTTCCCTGGTTCATCCCCGGGAAGTGTTTCGCCCGGCAATCCGTAAAGCATGTGCCAGTGTCATTTTGTTACATAATCATCCTAGCGGAGACCCGACACCAAGCAGGGAAGACCTGGAAGTGACGCGCCGCCTGTGTGAAGGTGGGCGGCTTTTGGGTATTGAAGTCCTTGACCACCTGGTGATCGGCGACGGGAAGTTTGTCAGTTTCCGGGAACGCGGCCTGCTGCCTATACTGCGTTAATTGCTACCGGTTGACAATATCTTCTCTATTGTGTCTATGTTTAAAACTGATATAATAACAAGTAGTTGATTCAACAATGAAGGGAGCCGCACGCATGCGTTTTTTAACGAAATATTTTTCGCGCAGCATTGGTATTGACCTGGGAACGGCAAATACGCTGGTTTTTGTCAAAGGCAGGGGTATTGTCCTCCGGGAGCCTTCTGTTGTTGCGATTCGCCGTGATACAGGCGCCATTCTCGAAGTTGGCAAGGAAGCCAAAAGAATGATTGGCAGGACCCCGGGAAATATTGTAGCCATCAGGCCGATGAAAGACGGGGTCATTGCCGACTTTGACGTGACGCAGACCATGTTGCGCCATTTTATTGCCAAAGCATACAAGCGGAAAAGCATGTTCAAAGCACAGGTCGTTATATGTGTGCCTTCCGGCGTCACTGAAGTGGAAAAACGGGCGGTAATTGATGCCACCAAACAGGCGGGGGCAAAAGAAGCCTTTTTAATTGAAGAACCCATGGCAGCAGCCATAGGTGCCGGCTTGCCGGTGGAAGAACCGACGGGAAGCATGATGGTGGATATCGGCGGCGGTACCACGGAAGTCGCCATTATTTCCCTTGGCGGCATTGTTGTCAGCCGCTCCATCAGAGTAGGCGGCGACGAAATGGATGAAGCCATTGCCCACTATATCAAAAAGAATTACAATCTGATGATCGGCGAGCGTACAGCTGAAGAAATTAAAATTACCATCGGTACCGCAAAACGTGACAAAAACAATCCCAAAACAATGGAAATCCGCGGACGCGACCTGGTGAGCGGCCTGCCCAAAACACAGCAAATCAGTGATGAGGAAATTGAACAGGCTTTAGCCGACCCGGTGGCAAGTATTTTGGAAGCCATCAAAATTACCCTGGAAAAATCACCGCCTGAACTGGCTGCCGATATTATGGACAAGGGAATTGTGATGACAGGCGGCGGCGCTCTTTTGCACGGTCTGGATCAACTTGTGGCCATGGAAACAGGCATGCCTGTCTATATTGCGGAGGACCCGCTTGACTGCGTGGCTACGGGGGCGGGGAAAGCCTTGGGAGAAATCGAATTGTTGCGCAAGATTGCTTTTAGCCCTCGCCGGGTAGGCTAGCAACCGGGGACGGGATATAAAGATGAAACCGGTGCTTATTCCCAAAAACAAAAATCAGCGGAAAAAAATCTTAAGGAAAACGCTGGCCATTTTATCCGCGACGGCTCTTCTGCTTTTGCTTGCCGCTTATACGGTCAACCGGCAGGGTGCGACGTGGCCGGAAATAGTTTTGCAGAAAGTAATAGCCCCTGTCCAGGGGGCTTTTCAGCGTCTGACCTATGCGGTGGAGGAGATACTGCTTACAATAAAAAACTACCAGGAGTTGCTGGCGGAAAATGCGGAGCTCCGCTCCCGGCTAAGCCAAGCCGTTACTCTGGAGGCACGCCTGGCGGAACTGCGCAAGGAAAATGAAAGATTGCGCCGCATGCTTAGCCTGCGTGAAACTTCGGAATATGAACTTATTGCGGCGGAAGTGATTGCCCGGGATCCGAACAACTGGTTTTCCACTGTCACCATTAACAAGGGTTCAAGGCATGGCGTCAAGCAACGGATGGCCGTTATTACCACAGACGGCCTTATCGGCAGTGTTCTTTCCGTTTCACCGACTGCAGCCCAGGTGCAACTATTAACCGACCCGCGGCGCAGTGTGAGTGCCATTATTCAGCGTTCCCGGGAGACGGGAGCGGTAGGTACAGTGGAGAGTGATCCGCAGAGTCCCGGCTACCTGCGGATGATGAAGTTGCCGCGGGATGCCAATGTCCTGCCCGGGGATACAGTGGTTTCTTCCGGTTTAGGAGGAGTTTTCCCCAAAGGGCTCTTGATCGGCTTTGTGCTGGCAGTGGGTGAAGACGAACAGGGGCTGACGAGTTATGCCACTTTGCAGCCCGCGGCTAATTTCAACCGGTTGGAAGAAGTTTTTGTTGTAATTCCAGGAGCAATAACAGAACCGGAAAGAGTGGAAGAACAAGCAGAACCACCGCAGGAAGGGGATGTTTCCTAGATGGTGGTTTTAATTACAGCTTTGCTATTTGTTCTCAGTGTTGCCCTGCAGGGTTCTGTCCTGGCACTGGTCGGCACTGCCGGGGTACATCCTGATTTTTTACTGGTTGTGACCGTGTCTCTTGGCATCCTGGGCGGTACGCGAAACGGTGCTGTCATCGGTGCCTCTGCCGGGCTGTTGCAGGATATCCTTTTTGGTTCTCCGCTTGGTTTTTTTGCCGCCGTTAAAATGCTTATCGGAGCGCTGGCCGGGATGGTTGCCGATGATATCTATAAAGATATGACTGCGGCACCGATGACGCTCATTGTTTTCTTTAGCTTTTTTGCCGACCTGCTCACCTACCTGTTGATGAAACTTTTTGCGCTGCCCATATCGTATACATTTTCAGCTTATTTGCAGCAGTATGTTCCGGTGAGGATAGCTTACCATTTTCTCTTGACGGGCATTGTCTACCCGCCACTGTACCGAGCCCAGCGGCGGCAGGTTTTGTTTCCTGAAAAATCTTTCGAGGAGTAGGGAACGCCATGACCAAATCACTGCAGAGAAGACTGCGTTTTTTTGTCCTGGCAGTGGTGGTTGTAACCATGCTGCTGACTGCCAGGCTGGCCTGGCTGCAGATTCATCAGTATGAGTATTATGTTGCCAAGGCGGAAAACAACCGCCTGCGTGAGCTGCCCATCACAGCGGCACGGGGTGAAATCAGGGACTGCAACGGAGTAGTTTTGGCCAAAAACAGGCCCGGTTTTGCCGTATCCTTGCTTGACCTGGAAAAGGCCTATAAAGATGAAGTGATTATGCTGCTCGGCGAGATTTTGGCTGTCAGCCCGGAGGAAATCAGAAGTAAAATTGCCATGCAGCAGTATAAAAGTTTTGCTCCCATCCGCATTGCAGACGACGTTTCGACGGAGATTGTGGCCAGGGTGGCGGAGCACCAGATAGAACTGCCGGGGGTGATTATTGAAACCACACCTGTCCGTGTTTATCCGGAGCAAACACTGGCGGCCCATGTTCTTGGTTATGTCGGTACCATCCAGGTCGACCAGTATCAGAATTGGGGGAAAGAAAAGGGATACCGCATCTCCGATATTGTAGGGCAGACAGGGATTGAGTCGGCGTTTGAGGAATACCTGCGGGGCAAAGACGGTGCCGAAGTGGTGGAGACAAACCATTACGGGCAGCGGGTCAGGGAGCTTGGCACAGTTCCTCCCGTCTCCGGGCATAATCTGACCTTGACCCTGGACGCACGCCTGCAGCGTATTGTAGAAAAAGCCCTGGCAGATGTCATTGCCGGTCTGCAGGAAGGAGGCAACAGCCAGGCCGGCAAAGGGGCTGTTGTCGCCTTAGACCCCAAATCGGGTGCAATCCGGGCTATGGCCAGTTACCCGGCTTACAACCCCAATACTTTTAATAAAGATTATTTGCAATTAATGAGCGATCCGGGTTTGCCGCTTATCAATAAAGCTATTGCCGGCGCTTACCCTGTCGGTTCCACCTTTAAAATGATTGTCGGTACGGCAGGCCTGGAGGAAGGCTTCATCAGCCCTACGACCCGTTTTGTCTGTGTCGGCCGTAAAGTTTATTTTCGCGGAGAGCCGCCCAGGGGCTGCCATGGAGGTGCCGTGCACGGGTCTTCCAATGTGGTGCGTGCCCTGCAGGTTTCCTGCAATAATTTCTTTTTTGAGTTGGGTAGAATAATGGGCATAGATACTATAATGAAATATGCCGAAGGTTTCGGCCTGGGCAAACCCACCGGCCTTACGGATGTGGCCGGGGAGGTTAAAGGGACATTGTTGCGCCGGGAGGAAGGCAAGCCTTGGTATCCGGGTAATGTACTGACTGCAGCCATCGGCCAGGGGCATGCCATCACACCTTTGCAACTGGCAAACTACGGGGCAATACTGGCCAATAAAGGGACGCACTACCGGCCATATTTGGTCCAGACAATTACATCTCCCGACGGCAAAACAGTTTTTTCCGCCGAGCCGGAAGTGCTAAACCAAATGGATGTCAGTGATACTACCTGGCAGACCATCCATGACGGAATGAAGGCCGTTACCGAACCGGGCGGAACGGGAAGCAGCCTGCGAACCTTGCCCGTCAAAGTGGCAGCCAAAACAGGTTCGGCCCAGGTAAGCCAGGATGACAGTATCCTGCCTCACAGCCTGTTTCTCGGTTTTGCCCCGGCGGACGACCCGGAAATCGCTCTTGCCGTCATTGTGGAGCACGGCGGCCTGGGCTACCAGGCGGCCGTGCCGCTGGCCAGGCAGATTTTTGCCGAATATTACGCTGAAGGACAAGTGAAAACAATGAGTAAAAACGAAACGCTCCCAGGAGCGTTTTCCTTTTTATAGAATCAGTGTCGTTTATTTTACGTGTTGGCAGGAATATGGCGCTCTTTGACGAAAATTAACTGAAGACATTGGTTTGTAGACGGAGGACGTTATGCATAAATATGCCGTTGAGTTTAAAGGGACAAGAGACGGGTTGACGATCTACTGCCTGGAGGATGCAGCTTTTGACAATATTTTGGCCGATCTGGCGGAACGGCTGCAGGAGCGTTCAGCTTTTTTCGGCGAAGCATCTGTTAGAGTCGATGTGGGCCGGCGAGAATTGTCAGAAGAAGAAAAGGAAGCTCTTGTGGAAGTTATTACAAAGTACAGCCGCCTCCGGATAACGGAAATTCAAAGCGGAGGAAAGCGTCCCCCGGCTGTAAGAGCAACCAGGCGCCAAAGTGACAGGGAAGAATTGAAACTTGACGGTTTTCAAGAAGGGCGCTGCCTGGTGATCAAGCGGACACTGCGTTCCGGGCAGTATATCCGTTTCCCCGGCACTGTAGTCGTGATGGGTGACGTCAATCCCGGTGCCGAAATTGTGGCAGACGGAGATATCTTTATTTTCGGGACACTGCGCGGGATTGCCCATGCCGGTGTAAGTGGCGACAGAAATGCTTGTGTCGTTGCCCTGCGGCTGGCACCGACACAGTTACGCATCGCCGATGTTATTTCCCGTGCACCGGACAATGTGTCATTGCCCGATACCCCTGAATATGCATATGTTAATGATGCCCGGATTATAATTGCAGCGATCACCGCCAGGTAAAACGCGTTGAAAAGATTGATAAGAAGGGATTGAAGTGCATGGGAGAGGTTATTGTCATAACATCCGGTAAGGGCGGAGTGGGAAAAACCACCACTGCAGCAAACCTCGGGGTCGGAATGGCCCTGTTAAACAAAAAAGTCGTTCTTATTGATGCGGATATCGGCCTGCGCAACCTTGATGTGGTAATGGGGCTGGAAAACAGGATTGTGTATGATCTGGTGGATGTGGTGGAAGGACGCTGCCGCACCAGGCAGGCATTGATCCGTGACAAACGTTATGAAAACCTTTACCTGCTCCCCGCAGCCCAGACGCGGGACAAAAATGCCGTCAGTCCGGAACAGATGCGCAAACTCTGTGAAGAGTTGAAAGAGGAGTTCGATTATGTTTTTGTGGACTGCCCCGCCGGGATTGAACAAGGTTTTCGCAATGCCATTGCCGGTGCAGACAAAGCTATCATTGTTACCACCCCGGAGGTTTCCGCCGTCCGCGATGCCGACCGTATTATAGGCCTATTGGAGGCGGCGGGGCTGCGCGGCTCCCGCTTGCTGATCAACCGCCTGCGGCCGGAAATGGTAAAGCGCGGCGATATGTTGGATATTGATGATATTTTGGAAATCCTGGCTATTGATCTGATTGGCGTTGTGCCGGATGATGAAAAAATCATCATTTCCACCAACAGGGGAGAGCCAGTGGCCGCACAAGAGAACGGTTCCCTCTCCGGCCGTGCTTACCGTAATATTGTCCGCAGGATTATGGGAGAGGAAGTTCCTTTTCTTAATTTCTACCAGAACCGCTCTCTCCTGGGACGGCTGAAAAAACTCATCGGCTTCGGCGGCTAGAAAGGAGTGGACCATGAACCTTAAAGCATTGCTCAAAGCCCTCATGGGCAAACAGGACAGTAAAGATGTGGCAAAAGAGCGCCTGCGCCTGGTACTAGTCCACGACCGGGCAAGTGTTTCACCGGAATTCCTGGATATTATTAAAGAAGAAATAATCCGTGTTATTTCAAAATATATGGAAATTGATGAGGGTAATACGGTGATACAGATGCACCGCAACGAGGGTACGGCCGTCCTGGAGGCAAATCTGGCCGTCAAGGCCATCCGGCGCACTTTTTAGTTCCCTTTTGTTCCCGCTTTACCTTCTGCTGAGCCTGCCGTATAATAATAGTGCCGGGAGGCCCCTGTGCACTATTTTTTTCTGCTTTTGTCCGATGGAGTCAGGAGTGAAAACGTGTTTGAACGCAGACTCTGGCGCAATTTTGACTGGCTGCTGCTGATAAATGTGCTTGCCATTGTCGGCATCAGCCTGATTATTATTGCAAGTACAACAGTAAATGCCACATCCGATCCTTTATATTATGTCAAACGCCAGGCTGTTCGTTTTGCCGCCGGTTTTTTTCTTATGCTCCTTATTATGAGTATTGATTATACCTACTTTTACCGCTTTGCTCCGTATATTTACCTGGGTAATATCGCCCTTTTGGTGTTAGTCCTTTTTGCCGGTAAAGACAGCGGCGGCGCCCAGCGCTGGATTGACTTGAAAGTATTTGAACTGCAGCCTTCCGAATTTGCCAAGCTTGGTATTATTATCTCCCTGGCGCGTCACCTGACGGCGCAGGAAGGAAACTTTGAGAGTTTTTTCAGCTCACTGCCGGCATTTTTACATGTGGCTGTTCCTGTGGTGCTGATTTTTAAACAGCCCGACCTGGGAACATCTCTGGTGTTTATTGTTATCCTTTTCGGCATGCTTTTTATGGCCGGCGCCAATTTTAAACACCTGCTGACATATATCTTTGTGGGGATAGTCGCAGGGTTCCCGCTTCTATGGTTTAACATGAAAGACTATCAGCGTACGCGCCTCTTTATTTTTCTTGATCCTTACAAAGACCCATTAAATGACGGCTACCAGATTATTCAGTCACTGATAGCCGTTGGCTCCGGCGGAATTCACGGCAAAGGACTTTTTGCCCAGGGGACACAAAATTATCTCGGTTTTCTGCTGGAGCAGCATACCGATTTTATCTTTTCCGCTTTTGCCGAGGGTACGGGCTTTGTCGGCTCCGTGATCCTGCTTTTACTTTTCATGTTTTTAATTCTCCGCATTATTCGCATTGCTTCCCAGGCAAAAGACTCTTTCGGTATGCTGGTCTGCATTGGTATCGCCACCATGATGACTTTTCATGTCCTTGTCAATGTCGGCATGACCATCGGCATGATGCCGGTAACAGGGCTGCCCTTGCCTTTCATGTCTTACGGCGGCAGCTCCCTGCTGATGAATATGATGGCCGTCGGCATCGTTCTCAACATCGGTATGCGCCGCCAGAAATTAATGTTCTAACAGGAATGACAATTTTCTATGACAAAGGGCGGCAAAATGTAAATAAACTGCCAGTAGACTCATGACCTGCAGGCTTCACAGCTGCGGGTTTTTCTCTGCCGGGCAAAAACCAAGTCCGGCCGGAGCCCGGACACCGCCCGAGTGCACTCCCGGCTTGTCCCGGAAACATTTTGGCATAATTGTGCTTTTCATAAATATACATGGATAAGGACAAACCTCCGGGGAGTGAAAAAGTTGAGAGGGAAAAAGAAATGGCAGAGACCGCGTTCAAGCCTGCGTGCCCGGCTGGATGGTAGGCAGGAACGCAGTGTCCGGCATTCTTACGGCAGTGTAGACGGCTTTGGGGGGGAGGGCTTTGCAGATATACCGCAGGCACTTATCAGGCAGCTGCGGGACAATATGTTTGAGAAGACAGTGGCCGCCATTATTGTAGTGCTTTGCCTGGGAGTTTTCAGCCTGTTCAATTTTTCTCCGGCGGAGCGCATAACAGAGTATGCCTACCGGCTGACTGTCAGCAATATGGATCCCACATCCTGGATCGAGGCGGCAAAACCTGTGATGCATGCCATTCGTGAGCTCAAATGGTTCCGAGGCAGTCAAGCTCCCCCGGCGGCGGTTGGAGATGAAAATGAGCCTGCAGCACCTATAGGTAAAATGATTGCGCCTGTGAACGGAGTTTTGTCCAGCCCCTTTGGGACGAGATTAGCCGCAGACGGGGAAAGCCTGGAGATGCATTACGGTATTGATGTTGCCGCCGAACCCGGTTCCCCCGTTTATGCAGCTTTTGCCGGGACTGTCAACTTGATAAAGGAACACGAAGTCTACGGGACTACCATTTATCTTTTGCATGAAAATGATATGGTTACAATTTACGGGCGTGTAACAGATGTTACCGTGTCGGCCGGCGATGATGTGGCGGCGGGGCAGGTCATAGCAGCAGTGGCTTCAAAGGAAGACGGGGGCAGCCATTTGCATTTTGAAATCTGGGAGGAAAAGCAGCCCGTGGACCCGGAAACATACCTGGTCAGTTCCGGCAATGTGATAGAACAGGGTGGGTAACCCGCTGCAGGAAGGACGGATATTTAGAAAAGGAGAGGCAACATGTGAGACTGCTCCGGTTTGGCGGCATAAATTTTCATTTTCACTGGCTTTTTCTCGTCTTGCTTTTTGTTCTCGCTTTTTTTGGCTACCTCACGGAAACAGTGATCCTTTTCGGCTTGGTGCTGGGCCACGAGCTTGTCCATTTGCTGGTGGCCCGCGCCCAGGGGCTGGAAGTGGGGGATGTGGAATTATTTCCCTTTGGCGGTGTAGCCAGAATAGAAGATGTTCTTGAACTTGACCCGCAGCTGGAAAGTATGGTTTCACTGGCCGGACCCCTTTTTAATTTCTCTCTTGTTGCTGCAAGCCTGCTTTTCTATGCCAATATTCCCGCCTTAAGAGAAAGTGAAATCCTGCTTTTTTTCATCCGCTGCAACCTGACGCTTGGTTTTTTTAACCTCCTGCCCGCCCTGCCTTTGGACGGCGGGCGCATTCTCCGGGCACGCCTTTCCGGCGTGCTTGGTTTTCAGCAGGCGACGGAGCTGGCCATTCGTCTTAGCCGGCTCTTGGCGCTTTTGCTGTTTTTTTTGGCGCTCTATCTTTATTACCTGGGGCATTTACATCTTACCCTGGTGGCGGCCGCTTTCTTTTTATACTATGCTTCCGGGAAAGAACGGACCGCGGCCATGTATGCTTTTATCCGTAGCCTGAGCGGAAAGAAGCAGCTCTTGCAGCAACAAGGTGTAATGCCGCTGGTGACACTTTTGGCCTTGCCGGATACACCGCTCAAAGAGATTCTGCGCCGTTTTGCCATGAAAAAATATCACCGGATCCTGGTTGTGACTAAAGACGGCCATATCCTTGGGGAAGCCATGGAAAATGAAATTGTAGATACTGTTGTTGCCAAAGGTATATTTGCCAGGGCGGAGGCCGCCCTGACCTATAACCGTAAAAAATAAGAAGAGGAAGGGAAAACCACAAGTCATGTAAAATTGTAAAAAGGAAAAAATATAGTAAATGTATTCATTATTTGGAGGCAGTATGTCGTCTTATCAAGCTTATTTCCGGGAGAAAATCCTGCCGCGTGTGCAAAAACCTGCACGCTATCTGGGCAATGAAATCAATGCAGTCGTAAAGCCGCATGAACAGTGCAGCATGAAAGTGGTCTTGGCTTTTCCGGATTTATATGAAATCGGCATGTCGCACCTGGGGCTGAAAATTCTTTACCATATTATTAACGCCGTCCCGCGCTGGACGGCGGAAAGAGTATTTATGCCGGGCGACGATCTGGAGAAGATTCTGCGCAAAGAAAATTTTCCCCTTTGTTCACTGGAGACTGTTACGCCACTGAGACAGTTTGACATAGTTGGTTTTACCCTGCAGTACGAGCTGTCTTATGCCACCATTCTGCGCATGCTTAAACTTGCGGGGATACTGCTTTTGGCTTCCGAACGTGACGATAAAGAACCTCTGGTGGTTGCCGGCGGCCCTGGAGCATTTAATCCCGAACCGCTGGCCCCTTTTTTTGATTTTGTGCTTTTGGGCGACGCGGAAGAAGCTTTTCCGGAAGTGTTGCGGCTTTTGGAAGAAATAAAAGACCTTCCCCGCCGCCGGCGCCTGGAGCTTTTGGCCGGTATCCGGGGAGTGTATGTCCCGGCCTTTTACCGGGAGGAACGGGATGAAGCAGGTATTTACCTGGGGACAAAACCTGTGTCCCCGCATTATTCTTCCAGGGTGAAGCGGGCGGTGGTTGCCAACCTGGACAAGGCCCCATATCCGACTGCTTTTATTGTCCCTTATTGCGATATTGTCCATGACCGCATGGTCCTGGAGCTTTTTCGCGGCTGTACGCGCGGCTGCCGTTTCTGCCAGGCGGGAATGATTTACCGTCCTGTCCGTGAACGGAAAAAGGAGACTTTGCTTGCGCTGGCCCGAGAGATGGTACGTGCCACCGGGTATGAAGAAATGGCATTAAGTTCCCTCAGCACGGGGGATTACAGTGCCATTACTGAGCTGGTCAATGAATTGGGGGTGGAGTTGACCAAAGAAGGAGTATCGTTGTCGCTGCCGTCGCTGCGCCTGGATTCTTTTTCAGGGGAACTGGCACGGGAAGTACAGCGCCTGCGCAAAAGCGGGCTTACTTTTGCCCCGGAAGCGGGTACGCAGCGCCTGCGCGATGTTATCAATAAAAATATAACGGAAGAAGATCTGCTGGCCGCCGTCAAAGAGGCCTTTGCCGCCGGCTGGACAAGCGTGAAGCTTTATTTCATGCTGGGGCTGCCAACAGAAACCGATGAGGACCTGCATGGCATTGCAGCCCTGGCGGACCGTGTGCTGCAGGCATATAAAGAGGCCGGCGGGCAGGGCCGGCCGCGGGTTACAGTTTCCGTTTCGGTTTTTGTGCCCAAACCTCATACACCTTTCCAGTGGCACGGGCAGCTGCCCAAAAGCGAGATCCTGCACCGCCAGCGGCTGCTGCGTCAGGCATTGCGCCTGCCCGGCGTCCATTTTCAATGGCACGGGGCGGAGATGAGCCTTTTGGAAGCGGCTCTTTCCCGGGGCGGGCGCGAACTGGCCCCGGTACTGATGCGGGCGGCGGAACTGGGCTGCAAGCTGGACAGCTGGGATGACTATTTCCGATTTGACCTCTGGCAGCAGGCTTTTGCGGAGGAAGGGCTGGACCTGGCAGCCTGTGCCGAAAAAAGCTTAGCGACTTCCGATCCACTACCGTGGGATCACCTGGACGCCGGTGTAAGCAAAAAATACCTGCTGCGTGAATACCGCCGGGCACTGCGGGGAGAAACAACGCCCGACTGCCGGGAAGGTTGTCTGGGCTGCGGAATGGCGCTGCTTTTGGCGGAGGAAGATGATAAAGGAGTATGTACGCGTGCGGATCTGGATTAAATTTGCCAAACAAGACTTGATGCGCTACCTTTCCCATCTTGACCTGATGCGTACCTGGCAGCGTGCCGTTCGGCGTGCCGCCCTGCCCCTGGTCTACAGCCGCGGCTTTAATCCTCACCCGAAATTGTCCTTTGCTTCCGCCCTGCCTGTGGGTGTGGCAAGTGCGGCTGAATATGCCGATATCTATTTTGCCGGGGAACTTTCGGCAGCTGACATGGAAAAACTGCAGGGCGCGCTGCCTGCAGGCCTTGCTCTTTTGTGTTGGCGTTCCGTGCCGGAGGGGATTCCGCCGCTGATGNNGGAAAAAGGGGGAAAAAACGGTGGACATCCGGCCGTCTGTTTTACAGCTGGCCGTGGACCGGCCGGGGCGGCGGTTGACCATGTTGCTGGCGGCGGGGGCGGACGGGGGCGCCAGGCCGCGGGAAGTGCTGGAATTATTGGCACTGCCGGGCAACGGTCTGCAGCGTGATGAGATCCTGCTTGCCGCAGGGCCGTATTTACAGGCACCCATGGCTGTGTTGTTGAAAGAAAAAGAGGTGTNNNNAATGCAGAAAAAGATTATTATCAACTGCGACAATAAACAAACCCGTGTTGCCGTCCTGGAAGACGACAAGCTGGTGGAAATCTACCTGGAACGTCCCGTGCATCAGCGGGTAGTGGGCAATATTTATAAAGGTGTGGTGGCCAATGTTCTGCCGGGGATGCAGGCTGCCTTTGTTGATATTGGACTGGAACGCAACGCTTTTTTGTACGTGGATGATGCTTATTTCCCGTCAGCCGCCAACGGTGAAGAAAAGGGAAAAAAGTCCATTGAGCAGTTGCTGCGCCCCGGTGAAGAAATTATGGTACAGGTTGTCAAGGAGCCTTTTGGCAGTAAAGGCGCCCGGCTGACCCGGCAGATCACCATACCCGGACGGCACCTGGTACTGATGCCGACGGCAGATTATACCGGCGTTTCCCGGCGGATTGAAGATACGGAAGAACGGGAACGCTTACGGCAGCTTGTTTCCGCACTACGGCCGCCAGGGATGGGTCTGATTGTTCGTACGGTAGCGGAAGGAGTGGAGCTGCCGGTATTGCAGCAGGATTTGCATTTCCTGCTGCCGCTCTGGGAGCGCCTGCAGGCCCGCTTCCGGCAGCAAGCCGCACCCTGTCTTATTTATCAGGACCTGGACCTGATATACCGTATTATCCGGGATCTTTTCACGGAAGAGATTGGCAGCCTGGTTGTCGATACCCGTTATGAATATGAAAAAATCCTGGAAACCCTGGAGGTTATCCAGCCTTCCTTGAAAAGCAGGGTAGAATATTACCGCAAAAAAATTCCCATTTTTGATTTCTACGGCATTGAAGCGGAAATTGAGCGTGCCCTCTCACGGACTGTGTGGCTGGAGTGCGGCGGTTATCTTGTTTTTGACCATACGGAAGCACTGACAGTTATAGACGTAAACACGGGGAAATACACAGGCAAAACAAACCTGGCCGATACGGTACTGAAAACAAACCTGGAAGCGGCAGTGGAAATAATGCGCCAGATACGTTTGCGTGATATTGGCGGTATTATCATTATTGATTTTATTGATATGGAAAACGAAGAACATAGACAGCGGGTACTGTCAACTTTAATTGAGAAAAGCAAACTGGACAGGACAAAAACGCATGTTTTGGGACTGACCGCCCTGGGACTGGTGGAGATGACCAGGAAGAAAGCCCGCCGGGGGCTGGATGCAATGCTGCATCAGGTTTGTCCCTATTGCCACGGCCGCGGCAAGGTGCTGGCGGCCGATGTGGTAAGCGCCCGCACGGAAAGGCAGCTGCGCAGCTTTTTGGACGGGCTGGATGCCGAGGCTGTGCTGGTGGAACTGCATCAAAGTGTGGCCGGCCTGATTATTGGACCCGGCGGTTCCCATTTACACAGGCTGGAAAAAGAAACGGGCAAAACCATTTTTGTCCGTGGCAATGAAAATATGCATGTGGAAAAATACCGCATTATTGCTTTCGGTTCACTGGAAGAAGTGCAGCAGCTGGCTTATCCGGTGGCTGTGGGAGAAAAGCACCGTGTCAAGGTGGAAGAGCCCCATGCCAATAACCCTTATGACGGTATTGCCCGTATCAGCGGTTTTGTAATAGACATCCAGTCGGGAGGTGCCTATGTGGGGGAAACGGTGATCGTGGAAATACAGGAGGTCACCAAGACCTTTGCCCGCGCCAAAATTGTACGAATTGACAAAGCGGCGGACCCTGTGCTAGAATAGTGAAGCGGCCATCGCAACCACACGGGCAAGGTAATAAAACCGCAGCGGTACCTTGTCCGGTGAGTCTGGATAGGAAGGTGACAGATTTTCATGTACGCAATTATTGAAACNNATGTACGCAATTATCGAAACCGGCGGTAAACAATACCGCGTCGAGGAAGGAACTATTATCGATGTGGAACTGCTGCCGCAGGAAAAAGGAGAAGCTGTAAACTTTGACCATGTTTTGGCGGTAAAAAAAGACGACAAACTGCATCTCGGGCAGCCCTATCTCAAGGGAGCTGTTGTCCGTGGCAAAGTACTTGACCACGGCAAAGGCAAAAAGATTATTGTTTTCAAATATAAGGCGAAAAAGAATTACCGGCGTAAGCAGGGGCACCGCCAACCTTACACACGGGTATTGATTGAAAAGATCGAGGTGTAACCGGTGATCCGCATCCGTGTCACCAGGCGGAACGGCCACATTGCACACATTTGTGCCGACGGCCATGCCGGTTGTGCGCCGAAAGGTGAAGATATTATCTGTGCCGCCGTTTCTGCACTGGTGCAGACATTCCTCTTCAGCCTGCAGCGCCTCTTAGGGTTGGACGTGGAAGCGGACATTGGTGACGGGCATTTCAGCCTGTCTATTCCGGCGGACCTTGCTCCCGCCTTGCAGGAGCAGGTAACACTTTTAGGAGAGAGCATGTTGGTTGGTCTGGACGAAATCAAACGGAGCTACCCGGGATTTTTGCAAGTGAGCGAAGAATAGGAGGTGAACCCTGATGCTTATGAATCTACAGTTGTTTGCCCATAAAAAAGGTGTGGGAAGTTCCCGCAACGGACGTGACAGCAATCCAAAATACCTGGGTATCAAGCGGACAGACGGTCAATTCGTGTCTGCCGGCAGTATACTGGTTCGCCAGCGTGGTACCAAAATTCACCCCGGACACAATGTTGGCAGGGGGAAAGACGACACCCTCTACGCTTTAATTGACGGTGTTGTTTCCTTTGAACGCAAAGGCCGGGATAAAAAGCAGGTCAGCGTTTACGCCCACGGTCAAGCAGTCTAGGCATGATCTGATAAACCGGAGTTTTCCTCCGGTTTTTTGCTTCCATTGCAGTACGGGCGGTTAAGCGGGTACGGCATATTTGCTGTTGCCGGAAAAAGAAAGTAAAAGTCTATCGAGGGAGAGGTTATGAAAGAACTGACTCAAGCCATGGAGAAACTCCTGCAGCACTACCGTCATGACTTCCTGAATATCCTGCAGGTGATCGGCGGCCTTGCCCAATTGCAGAAAACGGACAGGCTACTTTCTTTTATACAGAAAGCCAGTGTAGAAGTCCAGCAGTTTGGCCGCTTGATCGGCTGTGGAGACCCGCGTTTTGCCTTGGCAGTGTATGAATTTTTACTGCAGGATTTCAAGGGTACATATATTCTCCGGATAGACGGGACGCTTCCGCTGCTGGAGCCTGACGTTTTGGCGGCATTGCAGTTGACGCTGCAAAATATACAGTCTTCTTTGCAACTTTTCCCCGACGGCATTTTGCACATTTCTGTCGGCGGCGGGCGGCGGCCCATCCTTACCCTTAGCCTGCTGGATGAAGCAAACACCTGCGCACTGTGGCGGCAGGCTGCTTCCGTGGCGGTGGAAAACGGTTTGGAGGTTGTCCTCCCGCAGGGCGGTGACGAGTTGTTCATGTATTTGGGATAAGCCTTATGCGGCGGGTGCACAATAATGCAGACAGCAGTTGTAGGAGTGGTAAATGATGTTTGTGGACCGCGTAAAGGTTTTTGTCAAGGGCGGTGACGGAGGCAACGGCATCGTAGCGTTTCGCAGGGAAAAATATGTGCCGCTGGGCGGGCCTGCCGGCGGTGACGGCGGCCGCGGGGGCAGTGTTGTTTTTGAAGTAGACGCAAATCTGCGCACGCTGCTGGATTTCCGCTACCAGCCCCATATTCGGGCCGAACGCGGGGAGCACGGTCGGGGCGACAACAAACATGGTCGCAGTGCCAAAGACAAAATTGTCAAAGTACCGCCCGGCACGCAAATCAGGGATGCGGAGACAAATGAGCTTTTAGCCGACCTGACGCAGCCGGGGGAACGCTTTGTGGCGGCCAAGGGGGGGCGCGGCGGGCGGGGTAATGCCCGTTTTGCCAGCGCCAAGGAAAAAGCGCCGCGCTTTGCGGAAAAAGGGGAACCCGGTGAAGAACGCTGGCTGTTGCTCGAATTAAAAGTGATTGCCGACGTGGGGCTGGTCGGTTTTCCCAATGCGGGTAAATCCACCTTTCTCTCCCGGGTAACGTCCGCCCGTCCCAAAGTGGCGGACTATCCTTTTACCACACTGTCGCCGAACCTGGGTGTAGTTGATTTTGCCGGTGTGGAACCTTTTGTCATTGCCGACATCCCCGGGCTGATTGCAGGCGCCCATGCCGGTGTCGGGCTGGGGCACGATTTCCTGCGCCATATAGAGCGGACACGGGTTCTGATCCATCTTATTGATGCAGCTGCCGTAGACGGACGCCACCCGGTGGAAGATTATCACCAAATTAATGCGGAATTAAGCCTGTATGATAAAAGGCTTGCCTCTCTGCCACAGGTGGTTGTGGCCAACAAAATGGATTTGCCGCAGGCCGGGGAGGGGCTTAGGCTGCTCCGAGAGGAACTGGGAGAGGACAAAGTATTTGCCATCTCCGCCGTAACCGGGGAAGGGGTAAAAGAGGTGCTGCTTGAAGCGATACGCCTGCTGTCCGCGGCGCCGCAAACGCCGCCGCTGGCAGAAGAGGCGGTTCTCTTTACTCCCGGAGAGGCGGAAGCGGAACAGGTCACCATTAACAAAGAGGAAGGGGCCTTTGTGCTGCGTGGCGCCCGCCTGGAAAAGTTGGCTGCCATGACCGATTTTAATAATGAAGAAGCAACCAAGCGCTTTCAGCGGCTTTTTCGTCTACGGGGATACGAAGACTCGCTAAAAGCGGCCGGAGCAAAAAACGGTGACACAGTAAAAATACGTGACCTGGAATTTACCTTTTTGCTGGAGGAAGAAGATGACTGATTTGGGGTGAATATGATGAGCATGCAACTGCCGCAGTCGGGAGAGGAACAAGCCATAGGTATAGTAGGCGGCACGTTTGACCCGATTCACCTGGGACATTTGGTGATTGCCGAGGAAGTGCGCATCCAGTATAACTTGGACAAAGTTATTTTTGTGCCGACAGGTTACCCCCCGCATAAAGCGGACAGGGAAGTGACTGACCCGGAACACCGTTATATGATGACGGTGCTGGCGACAATCAACAACCCACATTTCCACGTATCACGGGTGGAAATCGACCGGCCTCAAGGCTATAGTTTCACCATCGACACCATCCGCTATTTTAAAAATTATTACGGCCCGAAAGTAAAACTGTATTTTATCACCGGCGCGGATGCCATCATGGAAATTCCCACCTGGAAAGATTACCGGGAATTGCTTTCAATCTGCCATTTTATTGCCGCCACGCGACCCGGATACAGCCTGCACAAACTGAAAGACACCATTGGCAAAGCCTGCCCGGAAATCATGGATAATATTTCTGTATTGGAGATACCTGCCATGCAGATTTCTTCCACGCTCATCCGTCAGCGTGTTGCGGCCGGCAAGCCGATTAAATACCTGACGCCGGATTCGGTAAATGAATATATTTTAAAAAACGGCCTCTACCGGGATGCAAAGTAAAAGTATAAAAGCGGCGCTTCTTCAGATACTATGAGCAGGACCTGAAAGCGAGGTGAGTACGGGCATGGTAAAAACCATTTATGTAGGCAATATCCCATGGTCCACAACGGAAGAGGAGCTAAAAGAATTTTTCAGTGAACACGGTGAAGTCATTAGTGCCCGGATCATTACGGAGCGTGCTACCGGCCGTTCACGCGGGTATGGTTTTTTGGAAGTTGAAGACCAGGATGCGGAAAAAATTATTGAATTAAACGGCAGTGAACTGGAAGGCAGGAGGCTGGTTGTTAATGAAGCAAAGCCGCGTCCTTCTTAAAATTTAATATGCCCCTCTGCCTCCGCAGGGGCTTTTCCTGTTGTTTTTTCAATTATATAGCAACGATAATAAGAAAGGCAGGTTTTCCTGCTGCCAGGGAAGGCAGAAGCAGGAAAAGCCTGCCTTTTTGGCGAAAAGGAGAAACGGTGAGAACATGGATGAAGCACAAATCACCAAGAAGCTGGAAAAACTGCTTTCTCCCAGGCTTTTTGCCCACTGCCGCGGGACTGCGGATACTGCCGAAGTTTTGGCAAGAACGCTGCAGGTTGATGTAAAAAAAGCTCGTTCAGCCGCCTGGCTCCACGATTGTACAAGGGAGTGGCCGGATGATAAACTTTTGCAATATGCCCGGAAATGCAGCATACCTGTCGATGATTATACAGCAAACGAGCCTGTTCTCCTGCATGGGCCTGTTGGGGCGGCGGTAGCCAAAGAATGGGGTATTACGGACGAGAAAGTCCTCTCCGCCATCAGCAACCATACACTTGGCTTTCCCGGCATGCCGCTTTTGGACCAGATAATTTATTTGGCTGATAAAATAGAACCTAATCGCTGCTATCCCGGCGTGGCAGAAATGAGGAGAGTCAGTGAGTTTGATTTTTCCAAAGCATTGCGCCTGGCGACAGCTAATACAATAACATATTTGCTCTCAAAAGAAAAAATAATCCATCCCCGGACCATAGCCTACTGGAACAACCTGGCGCAAAATATTGCAAGGGGAGTGTAGACTTATGGCCTATTATTACACAGTAAGAACGAAACGGCGCAGGTTGAAGAAAAGCCGTTTACTCTTTCTGTTGGCCATTTTTGCTTTTTTACTCCTGCTTTTTTTTGCATCACGTTTTCTTGGCGCGCTTAAAGCGATCCGGGATGAAAGCAGTTGGGCCCAGAACCTGCCTGCGCCGGAGGAAGGACAGGCCATGCATGTTCTCCTCTATACCATATCTCCGGAGGAGGTGCTGACAAGCCTTTCGCTGGCTGCAGTCCAGAAGGAAAATAAGATTGTCCGACATCTTGCCCTGCCTGTGGAAACACTGTTAAACCCTGGCGGGGAAGTGCCTGTCAACATGGTACAGGTTTTTGCTTCCACAGGGCGGCCGGGCCTTGTCCAGGCAGTTGAACGGCTCTTGCAGACGCAAATCAATGTTTTTATGGAAATCAGTGAAGATGCCTTAAGCAAATTGGTGTCTAGATTGGAAAAAGATAATACCGGCATCCCGTCTTTTGCCGTAGAAAATCTGCCTGCCTACCTGAATGCCGGTGGTCTGAATGCACAAGAAAAAACGGAACGCCGCCGCCTGGTCTTGGCGGCAGTACTGCGGCAAACACTGCAGGGCAATATGGTTAAAGATTTTTTCAACTTCCGCCATGCAGCTTCCGCCCTGCAGACAAACTTATCCTGGCGTGAAGTGCTTGCACTGCTTCGCAGTTTTGAAGGTGTCTCTTACGAGGAAGCGGTCCAGGTCTACCCTCTGCCGGGCACCGTTGTCAACAAGGAGGGAGCCCAGTATTGGGTGCTTGATATGGAAAGCATTCCCGCTCTCTCAGGCTGGCTGGCGGACGGAACAATTATCCTTCCCAGAAGCCGGATCACTGTAGAAGTCTTGAACGGCTGCGGAGTTGCCGGCCTTGCCGGCATGGTGGCAAGCATGTTGGAGTCGGAAGGGTTTAATGTTGTCAATGTGGGCAATGCGGCTAATTTCGATTATGAGGTGACACAGGTTATCTGCCGGACCGACAATTTACAGGCAGCCAAGGAAGTTGCCCTCATCATCCCCAATGCGCAATTATTAAGAGAAGAAAGAGCAGACAGTGATGTATTAGTAACGGTCATTATTGGGAAAAATTATCATAGCGGAGAAAATCAACAAAGCGGAGAATAAGGAGGGTTCTTATTGACCGCAGACGTCCAAATATTGCTTGACTTGATTACTGCCGCCGCCCTGGATAAAAAAGCAGAGGACATGGTAGTGCTGAGAATAGGTGAAGTTTCATTAATTGCCGATTATTTTGTAATTGCAACCGGGAAAACAAAACTTCAACTCCATGCCATTGCCGATAACGTTATGCAGAAAGCAAAAGCGGCAGGCTACCAGCTGCTCCACAAGGAAGGCTATGACGAGGGGCTCTGGGTACTCTTGGATTACGGTTCTGTGGTCGTCCACCTCTTCCAGCCGGAAGCAAGGGATTTTTATAAACTAGAACGCCTCTGGGGCCATGCTCCCCGAGTGGAACTTGCCGTCGAAGGCAGTAATTGCTAACCGGCAGCAGTTGACAACCGTGCAGAAAGCCGCTATAATAGTCTTTGTCATTGAAAAAGGCAGATGGGGATGTAGCTCAGTTGGGAGAGCGCATGAATGGCATTCAAGAGGTCAGGGGATCGATTCCCCTCATCTCCACCATTATTAAGAAAAAAACCACGGTACTGTACTGTGGTTATTTTTTAAATGCTATTGAATGAACGGCAAAGGAGCATAGGTTTGCCATATAATAAGCAGGGGCACGGGCTAATTCATATTGAGGATTTATTACGAGTGCCTGCGCAGACTTTCCCTGATATTAAAAGAGATGGGATACTAAAGTGGACAATTTCACACAAAAAATGAGGGCGGCCCGGTCTTTCATACGGGCCGCCGTTTTTTCGCTGGAGCGGTTAAAATTCCATGGCTTCTCCCGGCTGCAGTGCCTTTATTTCCACCTGCGGAGCTTTTTCCTTGGCCAGAGCAATAAATTTGTCGGCGGTTTGTTCCAGTACGGGGAACGTTCTGTAATGCATCGGAATGACTGTTTTAGGTTGTAAAAGAGTAAGCGCTGCGGCCGCCTGCAGCGGGTCCATGACAAAAACGCCGCCGATGGGTAGAAGGGCAACATCAATGCCGTATATTTCCGCGAAGAGCTTCATCGAGGCAAAAATTCCTGTATCGCCGGCATGATAGACAGTTTTCCCGTCTTCCAGTGTAACTATATAGCCGCAGGGGGTGCCGGACGCAGAAGAATGTACGGCTTGAGTCATGGTGACTTTAACGCCTTTTACTTCAACAGTACCGCCAATATTCATTGTTATTATTTTCGCGGCCGGCACTCCGTCTTTTTGTGCTTTGGCGGCAACTTCAGGCTGGCAAATCAGAGTCCCCTGCCCTTTATTAAGCAGGTTCGGGATATCGCTGCCGTAATGATCGTGATGGTCATGGGAAACCAGGAGCAAATCGGGCTGGTCAAGCTCTCCAACCTTGAACGGGCAGGCGGGATTTCCTGTTATCCAGGGATCAATCAATATCCTGGTACCCTTTGTTGTGGTAATTTCAAAGGCGGCATGACCCAGCGACCTGATTTTATTTTTCATCATCCTCGAATACCTCCCTTCCTAATTATTAACTCTGTCAAGGTAATAAATTCCCAGAACCGGTTTTAATTCCTCTGGCCGCTAAGATTTAAGCATCAGCAAGCCGTTTAGTAAAAAATAGAAGGAAAATACCAAAAGAAATGCGCCCAACAAGATTATAATCCAGTGGTAAACGGTATCGCGAATTATTTTTCTGCCGCGGGATAAAGCTGTGGTAACCGCCGTATACCAGACAAAATCCGACAAGATATGCCCGCAAAAAAAGCAGAAAACACCCAGCAGTCCCAAGGCATAAGCGCGCCGTACCGATTCCATCCCCGTTGTTGCCCACCAGAGGATAAAGTAAGGATTGGTGGCACTGACAAGCACACCGGCCAAAACAAGGTTTTTCATTCCTGCATTGCCGCCGGCTGCCGGGTTTTCAATGGAGACAGATTTGTTTATTCCTGTTTTCAGCATTCCGAAACCCATCCAGGCCAAATATGCACCGCCAAACAGCCCGATCAACCCGGCAACTGTCGGCTTGGCAAAGAACTCTTTCAGCCCGAATGTCATGACGACTATGAGTAAAAATTCCAGAATCCCATGTCCCAGGACAAGAATTGGACCCGCCGTCCAACCTTTTTTCAGGCTGCCATCAACGGCAACCCCCAGCAGCGGTCCGGGCATCATAGCCCCTGAAAAGCCAATCAAAAAAGCACCAAGAAATATGCCCCACAAGTCCATGTACATTTGTCCTCTCCCTGCCTGCCTTGGCAGGCGATTATTAGCAGTGTCTTTTCAGTTGGACTTAATTATACCTTTTTTTAGCTGTTATTGCCAGGTCAATATTGAAATACCCCGCAATTTTGCAATGTTGCATTGAAGCACCTGGAGGGCACGCTTTTCAGAGCAGATTGTCGTCGTCATCGAACTGCAGGGGGGCGGGGCCGCTGATGTATTCCACGTCGTCCCTGTCCTTAATATCCTGGTAGAGTGCTTCCGAAACTTGAATGACATCCATGCAGAGGGTGTTTTTAATGCGTGCCACCCTGGCTGAGGCGTAATCTATGCCGGGGCAGGTGCGGAGGGCAATGAGAAGCGCTTCTTTGTCGTTTTCCGCATAAAGGGGGATGCGCCCGCCGGCAGGGGCGCCTGCCGTCAGCACATTGATCCAGGTATGGACCCAGTCCACATCATTCAGACAACGGCGGGTGGTAATATCGGCGCAACCAAGACCGGTAGCGTTATGATGGCTTTCCGGTGTGAGGCCGCGGATAAAAAGGCGCTTCAGGTTGAGAACACCCGGGAAATTGCCGGAACTGTTGCGGCCCACAATATTGGGGTCAAAGCCGAAGCCGCTGATGTTTTTACCGATTTCATCAATAATGAGCACGTCACAGTCTTTGAATTTAAAGCGGGGGATTTTTTCCTTGGCCAGAGCCTGCAGCCTGGCATCTGTCGTTAGAAAATTTTCCGCCGTACAAACGGCAATATGGCAGATATCGTCATAAGCGTTCTGCACCACGCCGACGCCAAAAGCCAGTTTGCCCGTAGCAAGAAAAAGCTCGCATGCGCGGGGGATAAGGTCGGCAAAACGGTCCACGCCGAAACTGTGAAAGCAGGCAGCGCCTTTATGTTTTGCCATGCCGATGGCCACCATTTTTGCCAGCCCGCTTTCATGCCTGCCACGGAAATCAGTGTGGGGTTTAACTTTGTTAAAAACAACAATACCGTCTGCAGCATAGGCGTATTTGTCACAGTAAAGCGGTATGCCGTCCAGTTCACCGTAGCGGACTACTTCCATGGAGGAGATGACGGGGACGCCAATGCTTTCTTCTGTTATGTTGTAGCCGGCTAGGATTGCTTTTTGCCCTTCGGCAGTGGCGCCGCCGTGGCTGCCCATAGCCGGAACGATAAAGGGGCGGGCTTTCCATTCCTTCAGCACATCGCAGATGGTGCGAACAAGCAATGCCAGATGGGGAATGCCGCGGCTGCCCACCGTCAAACAGATGCTTTTGCCTGCCAAACGTTCTTTCTCCGGAACGTTTTCCGCCAACTGCCGGCGCAGGTGGCCGGCCACATCGGTCAAATGCGTTGCGTCATATCGCTGCCGGATGGTATACATGGCGGGGAGAGGAATATTTTCTCTCCCTTCCACGGGCAGGTGTATTTCCGGGAAATGAATAAACATGGCGACACCTTCTTTCGTTTATAGTAGGACAAGTTTTTTGTATATTGCTTTTGGCTAAACAGTATCATATTTTCGGGGAACGGGAAAGAGCAAAAAATGGAATGCCGAAATGTAAAAATGTAAGAATAATATAAGGAATTTATTTGTCGCCCGAAAGGTAAAAGGAGGGAGCACGAAGTATTTATTTAAAAAAAAAGGAGTTGGCGCTGGTAGGGAAAAAACTTGAGGAGGCTGCCATGCGGGTGAGTGGGTTGGAGAAGATCAAGGAGGCATTCAGGAAAAGGGGATATATTATCAGCGAATAAAAGGAGGCGCCGAGATGAGCGAAGTTATTAATAACAGGGAATACCGGCAAAAGGTCCTGAAAGAGCTGATTAAGGAGCTGCATGACGGGAAAAGCGCGGATGAAGTCAAGGAGCGTTTTGAAAAGCTGATCGAGGGAGTGTCTGCCAGTGAAATCGCGGAAATGGAACAGGCCTTGATCAGGGAAGGCATGCCCGTGGAAGAGATCCAGCGGCTGTGTGATGTTCATGCCGCCGTTTTTAAAGGTTCAATTGAGGATATACATAAGCCGCAGAGCCCCGCGGAAATACCGGGACATCCCCTGCATACTTTCAAGCGTGAGAACAGGGCGCTGGAGGAGTTGATCGACGGCAAAATCCTGCCGCTGCTGCAACGTTTTCAAGAGGATGATGGCACGGAAAATGTTCGTCTTTTGGCAGATGCCTTTGCCGACCTTTGGGAAGTAGACAAGCATTACGCCCGCAAGGAAAACCTGCTTTTCCCCTACCTTGAGAAATACGGCATCACTGCTCCGCCGAAAGTTATGTGGGGTGTGGACGATGAGATTCGTGCCGCCATCAAGGAAGTACGCCGGGCGTTGGCAGACTACAGCGGCGGTAGGGATATGCTTTTGGCGAAGGCCCGGGCGGCGGTAGACAGGGTGAAGGAAATGATTTTCAAGGAAGAAAACATCCTCTTTCCCATGGTGGCGGACACCCTGGCGGAGGACGAATGGATTAAAATTGCAGAAGAAAGCGACGAGATTGGCTACACGCTGACAGGGCCACAAGGGAAATGGCAGCCCGCCCGGGTGGATGTGGAGGCAAAGGAGCGGGCCAGGGGAGAGCAGGCTTTTGACGAGGGGTATATCAGGTTTTCCGCCGGTATTTTAAAACCGGAGGAAATTAATGCGATTTTTAATACCCTCCCTATCGACATCACATACGTGGACAAAGACGGGGCAGTAAAATTCTTTTCCCAGGGCAAGGAGCGGATTTTTGCCCGCCCGAAGACAATTATCGGGCGGCAGGTCACGAACTGCCATCCTCCCGCAAGTGTTCATATCGTAGAAAAAATTATCGAAGATTTGCGGGCGGGGAAAAAAGATCATGAAGATTTCTGGCTGCGCATGGGGGACAAATATGTATTAATCCGCTATTTTGCCGTCAGGAATGACAAGGGTGAATTCCTCGGTGTCATGGAAGTAACGCAGGATATAGCCCCACTGCAGGCCATCAGCGGCGAGAAAAGACTGGCTGATTAAGGATAAAAATCAAGCCCCGGGCGGGCTTGATTTTTTTACCTGGCCATGCTGCTGCAGGCACTCACCGGTCATAAAGTGTAGCGGGTGCCGCAGGCGGGAAAATAATCCCGGCAAGTCTCTGAATGGCGGGAACCTTGCCCTGCTCCCGGCGTCAGATATAATGAAGCTAAAGTGAATCCGGGCTTTGTTTAACCGGCCCGGCAAGGAGGAGGGAGTCCCAGATGCAGGTCAAACCAGTGAGGCGTTATAAAATCCCCAAGTATCCGGATAAAGAAGAGACGCTAAAAAATCCCGGGATCCTGCTTTCACTGCCTGCACGCTGGCGCAATAATGCTTATGTTGCCGTGGCCCTGTCTTCACTGCTGCTGATGACCCTGACAGCATGCAGCGAAAAAGATGGAGCCGTAGAGAATGAACAGGATACCGCCGAGGGCGGGTCACATATGAAACGCTTGCGGAGAAAGCACACATGCTGCTTGCCGCCCGTCCCTATGCCCCGGTGCTCATGACCGTTAATCCGGATACGGCACGATATTTTGCCGAGTCGGTGGAATACCTTTACCGGCTGGGCTTTCGTTATCTGATCTGCTCCTTAAACTACGCTGCGGCGTGGCAGGAAGATGAGTTGGCAACGCTGGCCGGGGAGTACCGGAAACTGGCTGCTTTTTACTACCGGCTGACGCTGGCCGAGGAAAAATTTTACTTGAGCCCTTTTGAGGTTAAAATAAGCTCGCACATCAACCATAGAACATATTGCCGGGAACGGTGCGAACTGGGCATGAAGCAGCTTTCAGTGGCGCCTGACGGCCGTCTGTACCCTTGCGTGCAGTTTGTCGGCGATGACAACTACGCTCTCGGCGACGTCTATGCGGGAGTCAATGAGAAAAAACGGGAACAATTATACCGGCAAAATGAAAAAGAAAAGGAAACCTGCCGCGAGTGTGCTGTGAGAAGCGCTGCAACCATTTCTGCGGCTGCCTGAATAAACAGGCAACCGGCAGCATCGACCTGGTGTCGCCTGTCTTATGCGCCCATGAGCGTCTGCTGCTCCCCATTGCCGACAAGCTTGCGGCAAGATTGTTTAAGAAGCGCAATGCCTTGTTCCTGCAGAAGCACTATAACGACTATTATCCCATTGTTTCCCTGGTTGAGGATTTAAAAAACAGCCGGATTTGAAAAAGCAGGGCTCCGCAGGGGACCCTGCTTTTTGGCTTGCCTCTTGTTCATATTTTGGAGAAGGGCTTTTGTTATGCCGGGAGCAGTATGCGGGAGGCAAGGGAGAAGTATATAATTAAGGAAATAGTGTCCACAATGGTGGTAATTAGCGGACTGGCCATGATGGCGGGGTCAATCTTAAGCTGTTTGGCAAGGATGGGTAGGCTTGAACCCACTAATTTTGCCGTTATGACTGTAAAGATCAATGTCAAAGAAACTATACCTGCAATGACTATGGAATAATTTTCAATTAAGAGGACCCTCAAAAAATTTACCACGGCCAAAGCCAGCCCCACCACCAGGCTGACCCGGAATTCCTTCCAGATGACCTGCGCGATATTGCGAAAGCTTATTTCATTTAAAGCCAGGCTGCGAATTATAAGCGTTGAGGATTGAGAACCGGCATTGCCTCCTGTATCCATGAGCATCGGAATAAAAACAGTCAAAGCAACCGCTTTTTCCAAAGTTGATTGATAGTTGCGGATAATGTAGCCGGTAAAAGTGGCTGTAAGCATTAAAACAAGCAGCCAGATGATGCGTTTGCGTGCCATGGCAAAGACGCCGCTTTCCAGGTATTCCATGTCCGTGGGCGACAAGGCCGCCATTTTATGAAAGTCTTCCGTGTTCTCATCTTCAATTACGTCCAGGATGTCGTCAACTGTAACTATTCCTACCAGACGCTTTTCATTGTCTGTAATCGGAATGGCAAGCAGGTCGTATTTTTTTACAAGTTCGGCAACATCTTCCTTATCGTCGTGAGTATTGGCGTAAATAATCTCCCGGCGCATAATATCACCAATTTTTTGCTCCGGCTCGGCAATAACCAAATCGCGCAGGGAGAGGATGCCTTCTAAAACACGGTTGGCGTCAGTTACATAGCAGGTATAGATGGTTTCCTTGTCAGGTGCGGTTTCGCGAATTCTGGCAAGAGCATCACGCACCAGCATCTCCTTTTTCAAATCAACGAATTCAATGGTCATGATGCTGCCTGCAGAATCTTCCGGGTAATTCAAGAACTGATTGATCAGTTTTCTTTCTTTTTCGGAGGTATTTTGCAGAATCCTTTTGACTGCATTGGCCGGCATTTCCTCCAAAAAATCAATTTTATCGTCAAAGTAAAGATCTGCTAAAATCTGTTGCAGTTCTTTATCATTGACTAAAGTTGACAGTTGTGTTTGGCGGGTGGGGGAAAGATAGGAAAAAACATCCGCCGCCATGTCTTTGGGTAAAAGGCGAAAAACTAAAAGAGCGGTTGGTCCATCCAGCATACTTAAAAAATCGGCAATATCTGCAACCTGGCTGTTGCTTAAGATTTCTTTTATCCGGTAATAATTCTTTTCCGCCAGCAAAGTGGTGATGGTGGTAAAGTCCATAGCAAAGCCTCCTTTTCTTCTTGGTAGTCGGATCATAATACGTGCGGGAGGAGGCATGTGCAACAGAAGTGAATGCAGGACTGCCTGCTCCCAGACTTTCTGCGCTCCGGATTATATTGTCTTCCAGGTCCAGGGTCCATACAATCACCTCCGTCCCATATAGACTGAAAAACCCTCAACCATTGTAGGTGAGGGAACAATACAAAAAAATATATGCCCCTCTCGTAAAGCTTTAGCACTATACAACGTAGGGAAACCCAGCTACATTAGGTAACACCTTAAGCCGATGTTACCTGTTCACCCTTTGGCATCTCTCGATGTTTCAGGGTAGTAGCGTATGTTTGTATAGTAGCCTCACCTAACAGAGTTTCTACATTTATTATACAACTAATTCAGAGACAGGCAAAGAATTTTTTATTAAAGCATTGCTTAATATAATTTAGCATTATATAATCTAATTAAGTTATTTCTGATATAAAAAGGGGTGGCAATGTGGCCGAGTTGATAAAAGTATTGAAAGCCCTCTCTGATGAGACGAGATTACATTTAATCAAACATCTCTTGCAGCATGATTATTGTGTGGGGGCGCTGGCAAAAAGGTTAAACATCTCGGATTCCGCAGTATCACAGCATCTTAAGGTATTACGCAAAGCGTGCATTATTAAAGGAGAGAAAAGAGGCTATTATACCCATTATTATGTCGATCGCCAGGTTCTGCAGAAGGCGGCAAAAGAATTAAGCGAGTTGAGTGAAATAGTCCGGCAAGCAGATTCCGATTGCCTTAAAACCGATGCCAAGCATATTTCATGCTTAATGAAGCAAAAATGTGAACATCCTGAATTAAACCCCGAAGATGGCATGTGCGACAAATGATTGTATTCCGGACATGGGCAGGTTTTTTGCCTTTATGTCCAGTTTTCTCTTTAGGAGGAAGAAAAATTGGACGTAAATATTATAGAAGTCAACGGTTTAAGTAAGAAGTTTGGAGATTTTTATGCTGTGAAAGGGATTGACTTTGCTGTCCGTACCGGTGAAGTGTTTGGCTTTCTTGGGCCCATAGACCTTGCCGGTATAAACTGGGTGCTGATGGTTACTAGTATTGTGCTGATTGCCATTACGTCCACATTTGTGGGCTTATTTATTGCGGTATCTGTAAGTGAGGTTTTTGAAGCGCAAACATTTTCAAATTTCTTCCGTTTTCCGATGATGTTTCTGTGCGGCCTATTTATACCCATAAGAACCCTGCCGGCGTTTATTAGACCGTTACCGTTTATTCTGCCCTTAACATATGGGGTGGATATCTTGAAGACATCTATTAATGCCGATGGTTTTATTTATCCAGGGCTTAGCCTGGTAGTTTTGCTGGCTTTTTGTCTGGGACTGTTTTTAACAAGTATTCACAATATAAAAAGCAAGTGGATTTATTAACTCATGGAAGAAAAAGAGCCGCCCCGGCCGTACGGCCAGGACGGCTTTGTTTGGGGGGGTAATATCTGCTTTAGACTTTATAACTATAATATAAAATAATATCCGTAAAGGAATCAGGATCATTCAGGCAATACAGCGCAATGGTTGCGGTAAAAATCAGAATATTCTTTATCTTTTTGACAATTTTTTCCCCTTTAATGCAAATAAACTGTATGAACAACTTAATAATAACATTGCAGACGGGTTGATGTAACACGCTGCGAGTATTGTTTTTCTGCGTTTTTACTGTGCCGGCGGTACAGTCCGGTGTTGATTTTACAATGTTTGTATATTATACTGACATTAACAACCAAAATTTTACTTTTTATCCGGCGGAGGGGACGCCTTATGAGGCTGAATACCGGAATTATAGCCGATGCGCTTACGCCGCCGCCATTATACATTTGCGGTACACCGGCTCACAGGCTGATTTTAAATGATGTCCGCTTTTTGCTCTTCGGCAAAGGGCCTTATGAAAAAGACATTTTGTATTTTACCGAATGGCCGAAATTAAAAGCGGCGGATGGTGAACTTCCCCCATATCTTGTTTGCGTTGGCGGCGACACGGCAGCATTGGAATTCTACCGGTGCAGGGATTTAACGGGTTTTATCATGGCAGAGGACGACCCGCTGGTTATTTTCAGCGCCATCCAGAGCATTTTCCTCAGATACAAACGGCTGGAAAGCGCTCTTATTACCGCCCTGCGGGCAAAGGCGCCGCTTCGGGAAATCATGAATTTGTGCGCGGATATTTTTCAAAATCATGTCATTCTTTATGATACTGAGCATAACCTGATTGATTACAGCAGCCGCTTTGCACCGGACGCCGATGTGCCTTACTGGAAGGAAATTCTCGAGACAGGGAGGCGGTCGGAGTCGCTTGTGGCGGAAGCCAGGAAACACGGTGTTAACTTGCAGGCTGCCAGGACCAATTTTTCCGATTATCTGGAACTGGGCCCCGGCCTGCCGAGAATCATGACGCATCACTTGTTTAAAAAGGGTGAGCGACTGTTAACACTGACAGTTTCTGAAACAAACAAGTCCCTGTCCGTTTGCCACCTAATGCTGCTGGATTATGTTGCAGAACTGCTTGCCCCCGGTCTATTTTCCCTGAAAGTCGCCACAAGTGGAAACCGAAAAGGTTTGCGTGACGCAATTACTGCCATTATTGACGGGGAGCCGGTAGATCTTCTCCTGCTGTCGCACTTTCTTGCTACAGTAGGTTGGCATGTTGATGACGACTACGTGCTCCTGCTCATCAAATTTCCCAAGGAAGACGCAACTTCCGAGAAACTTGCGCACTACCTGCATCTTTATGAGCGGATTTTCCCAGACTCTGTCGCCGTGGTTTATCTCGACTGTCTTGTGCTTTTGGTTCATAACGATACGGCTGATCTCATGGCCGGATACCTGCCCCGTCTAAAAAAGCAACTTGTCCAGCATAAAGCACGGTGCGGTGTAAGTTTTCCGTTTAAGAACCTGCTGCAGCTTGACGCGCAGTATAACTACGCAAAAATCGCGCTTGCTGCCGCCGGCACAGACAGGCCCATCAGCTTGCTTGGCGAAGCTATAACGGAACATATAGTGGGCCGGATTGCCGCCGAAGTGCCGCTTTACCCGCTCTGCCATCGCGCGGCGGTCCGCCTGTATGATTATGACATGGAATATGGAACCAATCTGCTCCTGACATTGGAAACATATCTTAAGCAGAACAAGAGCCTCAAGGCAGCTGCAGCTGAACTTTTTATACATCGCAGCACAATGACCTACCGCCTCGGCTGCATTAAAAAGCTTGTTAAGATCAATCTTAAGGATGCCAACGAGCGCCTGCATCTTCTTTTGTCATGCATTGTTCTGCGGACTCTGGGCAGGTTGAAACAATCTGCGCCCGGCGTCTTTCAGCGGCCGTCGGTGCGTTATCCCCTGCGCAACCCATTAACGTCACCGGGGAAAGCATCTGGCGCCAAAAAACGGGTTAAATAAAAAAATCAAGCCGGGCGGGCTTGATTTTTTTTGCCTTATTTTAGTAGGGCTCGGTAAAGACTTCAAAATGAGCCTGCGGATGGTCACAGGCCGGGCATACTTCGGGGGCTTCAGTGCCTTCATGGAGATAGCCGCAGTTGCCGCATTTCCAAATGATTTTTTCCGGTTTTTTAAAGACGGTGCTGTTTTTCATATTTTCAAGCAGCTTCAGGTAGCGCTTTTCATGGCCTTGCTCCGAAACGCACACACTGCGGAAAACGGCGGCTATTTCCGGGAACCCTTCCCGCTCGGCTTCCTCGGCAAAAGCGGGATAGAGATCATGCCATTCTTCCCTTTCCCCGTTGGCTGCTGCCTGCAGGTTGGCCATAGTATCTCCGTATGCCACCGGGAACCCGGCCTGAATCTCAATCATGGCAAGCAGTTCATCCAGCCCTGCATTCAGCAGCTTCCAGAAACGTTTGGCATGCTCTTTCTCGTGATCTGCCGTTTCCAGGAAAATGTTCCTGATTTGCTTGTACCCTTCTTTGTCGGCCACAGAAGCGTAGTAGGTATAACGGTTCCTTGCCTGTGACTCACCGGCAAATGCTTTCATTAAGTTTACCGCCGTTTTTGTGCCCTGCAAACTTTTCATACTGCTTTTTCCTCCTTTTGGGTTTTATTTATATTTTGCAGGCATACTTTACAGATGCCTGTAAGATAAACATTGCAGTCGTCAATCTGATACCCGGACAGTTCCGTGCAGCCGGTGTAGTCCGGGTTTGCGGCAAAATCGGTAATATCACTGCAGTGCTTGCAGAGGAAATGGCCGTGGACTCCTGTCCCGGCATCGTAACGTGTTTCTTTTTCATCAATGGTGATCAACCTGACAAGTTTCACTTCAAGCAACTTGTCCAGGGTATTATAAACGGATGTTTTGGAAAGCGTGGGAAATCCCGGCAACAATGCCTGATATAACTGGTCGGCAGTGGGGTGGACAGGATGGGCGAGCAGGTAGGCCAAAAGACGGACGCGGATCATTGTCGGCCGCACTGCTTTTGCTTTTAACATCCTGCGAGCTTTTTCCAATACGTTCATAATGTCACCCCCTTCAATCTTTGCAACCATTACAATATTGTAACCATTACAATTTAATATATAACATTCTGCAGGTGGAAAAGCAAGGGTATTGGAGCGGTGTTAATGATTTATTAATATTCCATTTCTTTTTGCTTTGCGGGCAACATATAGAGTATTATGACCGTAGGGTTTTTGCGTATGGGTTGACAGGGGTGGCAACTGTTCCTATAATAAAGAGGTGACTGACCAGTCGGTCACATTCGACCTATATTTTTTTCCGGGAGGCGCGGGGATGTTACCGAAATTAAGCGTGACAAGACCTTATACAGTTGTTGTGGCAGTTGTTCTGGTACTAATTCTGGGCGCAGTTTCCTTTATGAATCTACAGACTGATTTGCTGCCCAGTATTGATTTTCCTTATCTCCTTATTATTACTTCTTACCCCGGGGCAAGCCCGGAAGAAGTGGAAATGGTAGTAACCAAGCCAATTGAACAGGTAGTGGCTACCACCAATAACATAAAAAGTGTCCGTTCCGTGTCGCGGGAAGGTTCTTCCCTGGTCATTCTGGAGTTTAATTATGATGTCAATCTGGATACGGCAATGCTTGATATCAACGGAAAACTGGAACTGATTAAAAGTGCCTGGGATGAATCGGTGGGTTCACCGCTGATGCTGCGTATCAACCCGGATATGCTGCCTGTCATGATTGCCTCGGTGGATGTGGCGGGAATGGATGTTAAAGAAATTTCTTCCCTGGTGGAAGCCGAACTGATACCTGAACTGGAAAGCGTCAACGGTGTGGCTTCAGTCACGGCGGAAGGCCTGCTTACGGAGACGGTTGAAGTAGTCATCAGCCAGGAGAAAATAGACGGCCTCAATAGCAGGATCCTGGATAAAGTGGATGCGGAACTGGCTGCGGCGGAAGCGGAACTGCAGGCAGCGGCGAAAAAAATTGCAGAGGGCAAAGTGCAACTTGCTGCAGAGGAAGCAAAACGCGCCCAGGAGCTCGCAGCAGGGGAAGCCTCCCTGGCTGCCGGCCTGACACAGCTGGAAGAAGCATTGGCAAAAGTCGCGGCGGGAGAGCCGCAGCTTCTGCAGGCAAAAAGTGAACTGGAAGAGGCTTTTGCTGCTCTTGTTGCCAAAGAGGCGGAACTGCAAGCCGGCATTGACGCACTTTTGGCCCTGGGGGACATAATAAGTGCTGCAGAACGGGCGCAGCTGGCGGCTTTGCAGGAGCAGCTTGCCGCACTCGGTGTTCAGAAGGCGGAAACGGAGGCCGCTTTAAGCGAAACCAACAACAACCTGGCTGCTCTGACGGCGGAAAAAGAAAAACTGCTTGCCAAGCAAAAAGAGCTTGCAACGCAGTTACAGCAGGTTCAGGAAGGCAAAAAAATTTTGCAAGCGGAAATGGCAAAAGCCCGCGCTGAACTGGCTGCCGGTGAAGCGGAAATCAAAAAACAGCAGAACGGCCTGGAGGATGCACGTAAGGAAGCATTTGCCCGTGCCTCCCTGGAGGGCATGATAACCCGGGAAATGATCTCAGGGATCCTTGCGGCACAGAACTTTTCCATGCCGGCCGGCTATCTTGGGTTGGAAGGAAATGAATATCTTGTCAAAGTGGGCGACAAACTGGCCAACCTGGAGGAACTGCAGGGCCTTTTGCTCTTTGATACCGGAACAGATGGCGTGGGAAAGATATACCTGCAAGATGTGGCGGAAATCAGACGGGTTGACAATGCAGAAGACTTGTATGCCAAAGTTAACGGCAACGATGCGGTCATTTTAATCTTCCAGAAGCAGAGCAATTTTTCCACCACTGGCGTAACAAAAATTATCAGGGAAAAAATGCAGGAGCTGGAGGATGGCCGGGAAGGGCTGACTTTTACCGCATTGATGGATCAAGGTGTGTATATTGAGATAGTGCTTGATTCGGTGCTGGAGAACCTGGTTTACGGCGGTTTGCTTGCAGCGTTGATTCTTATACTTTTTTTGCGTGATGTTAAACCAACAATTGTTATTGCCGTCTCCATTCCCATCAGCCTTGTTTTTGCCCTTGCCATGATGTATTTTTCCGGCGTCTCCATGAATGTGATTTCCCTGGCCGGCTTGGCGTTGGGTGTGGGTATGCTGGTGGATAATTCCATTGTGGTTTTAGAAAATATTTATCGCATGCGCACTGGAGGGAAATCCACCCTGAGCGCGGCTGTGGACGGGACAAAGCAGGTAGGCGGCGCCATTTTTGCTTCCACCCTGACCACCGTTTGTGTTTTTCTGCCCATTGTCTTTACCAAAGGGCTTACCCGGGAGCTTTTTGCCGACATGGGCTTAACCATTGCCTATTCCCTCCTGGCCAGCCTGATTGTGGCAGTAACCCTGGTGCCGACCATGGCAGCCACTGTCCTAAAAAACCAGACAGAAAAAAAAGACAGTTTATATACCCGCTTTGTGCAGCTGTATGAAAATGCGCTCCGCTGGTCGCTCCGGCACAAGGCTTTTGTTATTGCACTTTTTGTCGTACTGTTTGTCGTCAGCGGCTATCTGGCCACAATCATGGGCACCACTTTTTTCCCGGAAATGGATACCCCGCAAATGACGGTCACCATTGCCCCGGAAGAGGAAGCTGACAGCGATGATGTAACACTTTTGGCGGAAAAAGTTGTCGAAAGGATCTCCGGCATCCCTGATATTGAAACGATAGGCGCTTTCCGGGGGGGAGGCATGGACAGCCTCTTAGGCATGGGCAGCGGCAAGACAGCCTCACTGTATCTTGTCCTTGCGGAGCAAAGAACGTTAAGCAACAAGGAAATTGCGCATGAAATTGAGAGGCTGACGGCCGGCCTGGATTGCAAGGTTACCGTCAATACCAACAATATTGATATGTCAGCCCTGGGTGTTTCCGGACTTGAAGTGGAAATCAGAGGGCGCGAGCTGGATACTTTGCAAAAGATTGCTTTTGATGTAGCGCGGATTATGGAAGAGGTAGAAGGGACGACCGATATCGCCACAGCAGCTGACGATGGTGCTGCGGAGATACGCATCCGGGTGAACAAGGAAAAAGCAATGGCAAAAGGCTTAACTGTAGCCCAGGTCTTTTCCCATGTCCGCAGCCGGCTGGCCCAGCAGCAGGCAGCCACAACGCTCCAGGAAGACAACCGTGATTATCCGGTGATTGTGGTAGACGACCGCACAGCTCTCCTGACGCCCGAGAGTGTTGCCGGCCTGACTGTTGTACAGGAGACAGGCGGTGAAGAAAAAGAAGTCAGGCTGGATGAGATTGCGGAGATTGAAACGGGTACCGGGCTTGCTTCGATCCGGCGCGATGCCCAGCAACGGATGCTGTCCATTACTGCCGCCCTTGAACCGGGGTACAATATCGGCTTGGTCAGCAGGGAACTGGAAGCGAAACTGGCAGACTATGAAGTGCCGGAAGGCTATACGGTGGAAATCGCAGGCGAGGTGGAGATTATTAATACTTCCCTGCGCGAATTGCTCTTTATGCTGGTCCTGGCAGTACTTTTTGTTTATCTGATTATGGTGGCCCAGTTCCAGTCTCTCTTGTCGCCGCTGATTGTCATGTTTACCATTCCCCTGGCCTTTACGGGCGGCCTGATGGCACTCTATCTGACGGGATATGAAATCAGCCTGGTGGCCATGTTGGGCTTTCTGGTCTTAAGCGGTGTGGTTGTCAATAACGGGATTGTTTTTGTTGATTATACCAACCAGCTGCGGGATGAAGGCCGTTCTCTCACTGAAGCATTGGTTGAGGCAGGCAAAACACGCCTGCGCCCCATCCTGATGACTTCTATTACCACAATTCTCGGCTTGTCCACCTTGTCTTTCGGCGTGGGGATGGGGGCGGAAGTGTTGCAGCCGCTGGCCATAGTTATGATTGGCGGCCTGCTCTATGCCACCCTGCTGACGCTTGTGGTTGTGCCCGCAATGTATGAGCTGCTGCACAAGCAAAAAAATCGGAGAACGTTACAAGAGGAGATTGATTTCTAATGGAAACCGGGTATGCGGAAAAAGAAATCGCCATTTTTAACGGCCTGATAGAGCTGCTTCGCCGGGGGGCCAACCCGTACCAGATAAAGGTGCAGGAGATTGCAGAAGCGGCAGGAATCGGCAAAGGGACTGTTTATGACTATTTCGCCAGCAAGGAGGAAGTTATTTCCAAAGCAATTCTCTACCAGCTCAACCGTGAAATAAAGGCGGCTTTCCAACGTATTGCCGCAAAAAAGACTTTGCGGGAAAAATTTTCCGTTTTGCTTGATGTAATCCTGGAATGCCTTGGCGACAACCGGTCTACTGTCAATTTACTCTTGTCCGGCGGCGGGCTGCATAACTTTTACACATTTTTGAAAGAGCAGCAACAGGAGCTTGACATGATAAAAGAGAATGTCCTGCAAATTATTACTTATTTGCTTGAGCACGGCAGGGCGGAAAAAGTCATTTGCGGGCGGGAAAGTTATTTTTACCAGCTCATGGCTTTGCAGGGGGCCCTGGCCGGTTTCTCCCATTTTGCCGGCCAGCGGGAATTATACCCTGATGTGTCAGTGGAAGAAGCAAAAAATGTGGCTTATAAACTGCTTTTGAAAGCACTTAACTAAAAACTTTTCCAACTAAAACGTTCCGGGGCTGCAAGCGAACCGTTTAAGCATCGTTGCAGCCCCTTTGGCTTGTTATTTTTTACGCTCCAGGATAAAGAAGGTGTGGGGGTAAAGGTTTTTTTCATCCACAACCCCTTCCTGCTGCCAGGTAACCTGCCACTCATTTTTATTATAATCCGGGAAGAATGTATCTCCTGCAAAGTCCGCGTCGATGACAGTAAGGTAGATTTTTTGAGTGTAAGGGAAAAAGAGCCGAAAAATTTCCGCACCGCCGATAATGTAATATTCTTCCCGGGCTGCAGCCAGCGGCAGCAGGTCAGCAAAGTCATGTACAACTGTGACTTGAGGGTGGTCGACTTTAAAACTGCGGTCCCGGGTGAGGACAATATGTTTCCTGCGGGGCAGCACGCGGGGCAGGGAAGTAAAAGTTTTCCTTCCCATAATCATGGTTCTGGTTCCTGACATTGTCACTTGCTTAAAATGGCGGACATCGGCGGGCAGGTGCCAGGGGAGGCGATTGTCTTTCCCCAGCACATTATTTCTGCCGACTGCCGCAACAAAACTGAACATTGTATCCCTCCGTCCCGGAGAATTATTTTTCTATATTATGGCATATCTGCTCTGCCCTGTAAGCATAAAACCGGAATTATAAGAATTTGTTGAGAAATTGCTGCCACAGGATACAACTTTATATTTTGCTTTGCTTTTGGATAAAGAAGAGGGTACAGACTGAACTCTGCCTTGTCTTGCGGCATATAATGTAGCCGGAGGTGTATGTGCGTGCAGTATACGGCAAGGCTTGTGACTTCAGGGCAGGCGGAAAACGTGGTTATCCTGCAAAGCAAACATCCGCCCCCTTTTGCCCCGGGTGAATATATAATTAAGGCAGGTTTGCTGCAAGCCCGTGCGGACGTGGTCTTTCGGAACAGTACCAAAACCCCCAATACCCTTGTTTTCAGCAAACAACTGGCGGAGGCACTGTCCCTGCCCGGGGAGTCGAAGATAAAATTTAAAGTAACAGCCGGTTGTCTGGAAATAGGCCCCTTTATAGGTGTCTTTATCAGTGAACGTAAAGTGGAGCGCCTGCTTTCCGGCGACCGTGACAGTGTGTACTGGCGTTTTCAGCAATGGGCGGACGCATTGCACGGTATTATTTTTTTCTTTGCTTTAAGCGGTGTAAACTGGCAGAGCGGCAGGGTGACGGCTTACCGCTGGAATGAAAAGGGGGAGTGGACAGCGGGGCAGTATCCCTTTCCACTGGCAATCTACGACCGCTGTTTCGGCCAGGACGGCAGGGCGGCGGCGGCCCGGCTGCGTGCCGGTATCAGTGAGGCGGAGTGGCCGGTAACTGTCTACAATGCAGTGATTAAGCTGGGCAAATATGAGGTTTATGAACATTTACGTCAGTTTGCCGCTTTCACGGGGATCCTGCCGCAGTTTGCCTGGTATGACAGGGAACAATTGCTTGCCTGGCTGGAGACGGGCTCACAGATTTACCTGAAGCCGGACCGCCTGTATAAAGGCCGCGGTATCATGCGGGCTTGCCGCACCAGCGACGGCTATGTACTGGAGATCCGGGGAGAAGAAGACAATGAGAAGTTTGTCTTCTCCGATGCCCTCTCCTTTCTTTCCCGGGTGGAAGAGCTGATGGAAACCAGCCAGCATTATTTAATGCAGGCCGGCATTAATCTGGCCACCTTTCTCGGCAACCGTTTTGATATCCGCGTCATGCTGCAGAAAACCATGCCCGACCGCTGGCAGGCAACGGCTGCCAATGCCAGGATTGCTCCCGTAGACAGTGTGATTACCAGTCCCCGCAGCGGCGGCAAAGTGATCAGGATAACAGCGGCACTGCAGCATGCTTTTCCCGGTAGAGAAGAGGAACTGCTGGGGAAAATTACGGCGCTGTGCGAGGCACTCGGCAACGCCATGGAGGAGAAATTCGGCTTTCTGGGAGAACTGGGAGTTGACCTGGGTTTGGACACGGAGGGAAATCTCAGGCTGATTGAAGTGAACGGGAAACCGCTGAAAGTCAGCTTTACCCGCCTGCGTGACAGGGGAATCAACCGGAGCATTAATCTGGCCCCGGTGCTTTTGGGAACTGCAGTGGCCGGTTTTGCATCCGCCCCCCAATGCCATTACCGCCTGGGCGGCAGAGAAGACATTTATTGTCTCAGACTCCTGCCTTATGGACCCGGCTGGCCTATCTGCCGCCTTTCCTGCAGCATGGAGCTGCTGCAGCGGCTGGGCTGCCGCTTTGGTGAAAGGGTAACACTGCAAATCGGTTCTGAGCGGGTGCAGGCAGAAATCACCGCCCACAACGGGCCTGAGAGCGGGGCGGCCACAATTTATCTTTCCTCCCAGCTGTGCAGGAAGTTTTTTTCTTTTTTACGCCAGCCGCTGGCACTTTTAGCCCATCGGAAAGGGCATCTGGTCTTTGCCCCGCTGGTGGGGATGACAGTTTCAGACAGTACGGTGCGCAGGCTGGCAGAAGATTATGAATTAAAGCGTACGGCAGAGCTGGCTGCAGAAAAAGGCGTCCTCTTTTATGTTTTTACTCCGGACGCCATAGACTGGGAGCAAGATAAAGTGGCCGGCTACACTTACAACCTGTGCACCAAGCAATGGGAAGAAAAGCGCCTCCCCGCGCCGCAGGTGCTTTATGATATGGCCACTTACCCTTATAATCCGGAAAAAAGGCGGGTTGCCCGTGAAGCCAACAGGCTTCTAAGGGAGAGCTGGCGGCGGCAAGTTATTAATCACAAGCGCTACTTCGGTAAATGGCAAACTTATCAAGCGCTCGCCTTTTTTTCCGGGCTGCGGCACCACGTGCCTGAAACGGCTGAGCTTACGGCGGAAACGCTGGCCCTTTTTCTTGACAAGTACCCTTTCTGCTACCTGAAGGGCAACTACGGCAGCTACGGGGCGGAAGTGGTGCGGGTGGAAAAGACGAAGGCAGGGTATGGCTGCCGGGCGGGAGGTTGGCAAATAAAGGAATGGAGCTTTGCCGACCTTGCTTCTTTGTATAACTTTGCCTGCAGTTACCTGGGCACAAACACAATTGTCCAGCAGGGAATCAATCTTGCCACCATCAATGGCCGCATCTTTGATTTGCGTATTCTTGTCCAGAAAGACTACAGCGGCAGTTGGCAGGTTCCCGTTATTTCCTTCCGGATTGCCAGACCCGGTGCGGTAATTACCAATGTCATGTCCGGTGCAGATGAAATTCTGGTCGGGCCGCGGGATCCTCTGCCTTATCAAGGTGTGTCCTGGGCAAGCCTGGTGGCGTTTGCCAGGAATGTGTCCTTGGCCCTCGAGGCATGTTTCGGTCTGCACGGTGAAATAGGCCTGGATATAGGTATTGACAATCAGGGGTGGCTTTGGGTGATTGAAGCCAACAGCAAGCCGAACACTTCAGGTTATGAGCAGCTGGCTCCGGAGGAAGTCTGCTCCGCTGTCTACAGTCTGCCCCTGGAATATGCAAAATTTTTGGCGCAAAGGATGTATGCCCTGCAGCCGTATTAGCATAAAAGGAGGGCTGTAAACAAACCTTCAGCAAAGTTTGTTTACAGCCCCTTTTATTTTCCGGTGAAAAGCTGTTAGCACCTATCCTTGGCTATTTTGATTTTCTTACTTGTTCGGATAATATTAATGCAAAGTTACAATTTTTAGACCTTTTTCTTTCAAAAAATCAATAATTTGGGGAAGTGCTTCCAATGTGGCTTTAGTTTCATGCAGGACGTATATCCCACCGGAAGGTTCTGTTTGCTCAAAGTAAGTTAAGATGTCTTTGGGACTTTTTCTGTTCCAGTCCTGGGGATCACGATTCCAAAGCACTAACTTCATTTGTCTTTTTTCCAGTTCCTGAAGCAGAATTTGATTTTTTGTACCATAAGGTGATCGAAATAAAGCTGATGTTGTTTGTGTTAAATTTATAAGCAACTCATTTGTTTGCTCAATTTCGGCAACCAAATTTGAAAGAGACAACTGGGTTAAGTCGCGGTGGCTCCAGGAATGGTTCCCAATGGACATCCCGGCAGCAACTAAATATGCCACCTTCTCCGGATATGCTTTTATATTTTTGCCCACGAGGAAAAAAGTTGCCGCAACCTGCTTTTCCAGCAAAACATCTACAATAGATTCCGTGTGTAGCGTTGGCCCGTCATCAAATGTCAGTGCAACGCAGCCATCCGCAACGTTTGTTTGTGACATTTTTTCTACCGGAACGGAGAATTGGTTCTGCTGCATTACAGCTTCGTCATTTAATTGTATTTCTTCACTTACTTGTATGTCCTCGGGAGCCTGCTTCTCTTCATAAACTATTGGCATGTTTTGTACCGCGGCATATTCAAAACCATGATTGTTTTTGTATGCACTCCCCAGCCTGATAAATATTAGAAGCAAAAAAACAAAACAGGCAGCACGTTTTACTTTTTGCCAGTGTCTAATATCAATGAGTTTTTGTTTTTTCTGCCTGCTTACTGCCAAGGAAGCGGCAGGTGCCGTTTCCGCTTTTCTCTGCAAATCCAGCTGCTGCATAAATTCCCTGCTCTGCAGCTGTTGCAGTTTTTCTGCAAAGGCTTTTGTACAAACAAAATAAATGGTCTCCCTCTGCTCGCCCGCCAGTTTTATGATTTTTGCCAAATGCTGTTTGCGATAGGGATCCCATAGAGATTGGAGCGATAAACGGAAGAGACTGCCATTACTGAAAGTGATTTTTTCCGACAGCTCCAGGTAGGTTTGTTTATCAAGTGGCACTTCAAAGGGAGCAATTTTGCCATTTATATTTGCATTCCCTGCCAGGAAGAAATTGTTATCGCTACAACGGAGAGAATGGATCTCCAGAACCAGCCCGATATTATTCATTGATACCGCTCTCTGTATTGTCAGTATTCGGTTTCCCGTAAGAAACTGTGATGCGATTGGTAAAATCAGAAACAATATTCACAAGATATGTATTTTCCTGGCGGACGGTTTCATATTGCTCCCTGAGAGATCTGTTTTCAGTTTCCAGTAACATAATTGTTTCTTCCAGCTTTTTTAACTGGACAACATGATCGATACTGTCTTTTTCAATCTGCTGCTGGAGCTTCTTGTTTTTTTCCCGCTCAAATTCAACCATGTTTTTAAGCTCTTCTATATTTTTTGACATGGTAGTTTGCATTTTGCTATAGTCTTCCAACAGTTGATCTATTTTCATGTTTTTTTCAGCAACTTTTCTTTGTAGGGTCTCAATCTCTTTTTCCTTGTCCAGCGAGTATTGCTTATATTCGGCAATCTCTTTTTTTAAGAACTCAATTTGCTCCTGCGCAGACAAATATCGTTCTTTTAGCTCCTGCAAATTTATATCTGTATTGTTCTTGTTGCGAATGATTTGTTCAACAGCTGTAATTAAATCTAAAATTTCTTTTTCTTGATTGGACTGGCGATAAAGCTGTTGCAGATTTGTGTTGAACTCAAAAGTGCCATTTTCATTATTCTCTTGTGCCTCTGCGGGCATTTCTGCAAGAACCTGGTTATTTACACCTGCCTTGTTTTGACTTGCTTGAACTCTTTTTTTCAACACAAGAAATTTTTTTAAGCGTGAAAACATTTTAAACATGAAAACACCGCGCTTTCTTTCTCTTTTCTTGTCATGAGCCCCGGGCATAGAAAAGCAGTTTAATCACTCCATTTGTGGGGCTTCATAAACTGCACAATTAATTGATCAAGCGCTTTGCTTTGTCGAATTGTCTTTTTGTGTTTAATCCCATACCGTTTTACATAATGGCTCTTCCAGGCGCTGATGCAGTTTATTCATACAAATCCCTTCATTGTGCTAATTCTCCCTTATATAGCTATTATTTCTGTTTTCTTTTCTTTCAGCAATAATCTCCGGGAACTATCTTTGCAGCAATAAAAGACGGCAGAATATGTCGTTAGTCTTAATTGAAGGGGGTGTGTACCGGGACTCGTTTATGCAAAAAAAAGCTGTAACGAAAAAAGTTTCGTTACAGCGGAAAATTATTACCGTTTTTTCCCGTGCCTGCAGCCAAAATCAGGATAGCCTTGGCCGTCCCAGGCCTCCACTTTTTCCGTAAAAGCCTGCAGGCGCCTGTCGGCTTCTTGTCTTGTTATTTTGCCTGCCGCCGCTTTTTGCTCCAGCATTTTCCTGTAGCGATCAAGCAGCTTTGCTTTTTTCTCCGGGACACTCAATTTGTTAAACTCCCGGATGTCCCTGATTCTTTCCTCAATCCGGGCAATTCTTGCATCCGCTTCTTCCTGTGTCAGCTTTCCGGCACGCACCTGTTCCTGAATGTGTCTTTTTTTCTTTTCAAGGAAATTAAGCGGGTCTTGCATTTTGCGACAACCGGCCGTCTCCTGCGTTATTACCATCAACGCACTGCCTCTAGGTTTTTGCATGCTTGAGTACTGTCCGGACACCGGCGCGGCAAAAGCGGCCGAGGCGGCAAGTGAAGCTGCCAGAGCCATTGTTGCAAGACCTTTTAATTTCATTGCATCACTCTCCTTTCACTTTTTATTTTTCTCGCTCAGATCGTTTTTAGTATGGAAAAAAGCTGAAGCAGGCAAGACCTGTTTCCGTGACAGCGTCGCCCATAAGTATTTTGATAATTGGCCGCCAACTGCAGGAAATGGTGTAAAAAAGCTGAATAAAGAAAACAAATCAACTTCCATTTTGGTAATGGTAAAGACCAAAAATATGCTCTCAAAAATAGCGGGATATTTAAGAATTATCAGGAAAGGAGTTGAACGTTGTTTGCAAGAGGAGGGGTTTTCGGTAGAAGCTTTTAAGACGTTATTTTTCCAGTCAATCAGGAATGTTGTTGTTCTTCCGGATGAAAGTATTCTGGAAAAAATGCTTGCCGCTTTAATCTGCGGCGGCCATATTCTGCTGCATGATGTCCCCGGTGTCGGTAAAACGCTTCTGGCCCGAACTTTTTCTCGGGCCCTGGGACTGTCTTTCAGTCGCATCCAGTTTACTCCCGATTTGCTGCCGTCAGATGTTACCGGGATTAATTATTTTAACCAAAAAACAAGAGAATTTGAATTTCGTCCCGGTCCGGTTTTTACTAATGTTTTGCTGGCGGATGAAATCAACCGGGCTACGCCGCGAACACAGTCAAGTCTGCTTGAATGTATGCAAGAAGCAACTGTGACGGTTGACGGTGAAACCAGAAAAATTGCTTTTCCCTTCCTGGTTCTGGCCACGGAGAACCCGCTGGAAATGGAAGGGACTTTTCCCCTGCCCGAGGCACAGCTGGACCGCTTTTTTATGTGCCTGAACCTGGGTTATCCCGGGTTCGAGGAGGAAAAAACCATAGTCAGGCGTTTTCTCAATGACGATCCGCTGGCAGACGTAAAACCGGTGGCTACCGTGGCGGACCTGGTTACGCTGAAAAAAATGACGGCTGAAGTCAAGTTCTCGGAACCGGTGCTTAATTATATGCTGGCCATTGTCCGGGAAACCAGGAAAATGGACGGTGTCCGCCTGGGTGTTAGCCCCAGGGGAACCCTCTACTTTGCCCGGGCGGCACAGGCTCTTGCCTTGCTCCGCGGCAGGAATTATGTCATTCCGGATGACTTGCAGGAACTGGCCGTGCCCGTCCTGGCACACCGCCTGTTGCTGGAGATTTCCGCCTCCCTGCAGGACCTTACCCGGGCGGAGCTTATCAAACAGGTTGTCGGCAGTGTAGAGGTACCCCTGGACGTAGAATACGGGATGAAAGCTGATGAGCCCTGAGCTGATTATGAAAGCAGGGCTGATCGTCTCCCTGCTTGGCATTGTCACCGGCAGTTTCCTGATGGGTATTACCGGAGGGGCGCTTTTTTGCATTGGCTTCATTTCCTGGTTTTACGGCAAATACTTGCCCCAGGCCGTGGCAGGAACTGTTGAACTGGCCAGAAAGCGGGCTTTTTACGGGGAAAAAGTTGCCGGTACCCTGCGAATAGTTAATGACCAGCCCTTTCCCCTTCCCTGGCTGGCCTGCAGCCTGGAATGGCCTGCGGAGTTAAAACCGGCGGATGCATTGCAGCTAGCCAAGCTGGAAACCAAACAGCTTTTTCGCACCGTCCATTCCCTGCGTGGTTTTGAACGTTTAAATAAATATTTTTCTCTGCAATGTTTCGAGCGCGGTGAATTTACTCTGGGCCCCATGGAAATAAGAGTGGCTGATCCCTTTGGCTTTATTGAAGGCCGGCGGAAGGTGAATGTAACAACAAAAATTCTTGTTTATCCGCGTATGTTGCCCATAAATGTGCAGCCGCCACTTTTTCACCATCCTTTTGGCGGCGAAGCAAAACCCAGCTGGCTGTATGAAGACCCGGCAAGTTTTCGCGGGGTACGGGATTACCTGCCCTCCGACCCCTTTTCCCGGATCAATTGGAAAGCCACAGCAAAAGCGGGAAAACTGCAAACAAAAATCTATGACGCTGCTTTCGCTGCTGAAATCACTGTTGTCTTCAACACTAGCACGGCAAAATTCATCTGGGAAATGGACCCCAAACTTATGGAGCGGGGGCTTGTAGTCTGTGCTTCCCTGATACGCCGGTGTTACGAGGCCGGCTACCGTTTCGGTTTTTATGCCAACAGCCCGGTCGGTGCGGGAGGTTTTGTCGCCATTCGTGCGGGGACGGGGGAAGCGCAGCTGAAGCGGTGTTTGGAAACCATGTCCCGGCTCTTCCCCTATCAGTTTGGCAAATGTGAGCAGGTATTGGCGCTGGCAGGCAAAAATATGGGTGACAACAGCCGGCTTTACCTGGTGACGGCATATCTAACGCCGGAGATGGTCCGCTCTCTGCAGAACCTGCACCGGCGGGGAAGCAGGGTCGCTGTGATTCTTGTCAGTCAAAAGCAGGCCGAGCCGGCTGCCGGCAAAGAAATTCCTGTCTATACCATCGCGGAGAAGGGAGAATGGGATGAACTGGAACAAATCACACTTGTTCCGTTTGGCGGTTGAGATCCTGGCGTTCTTTTGCCTTCTCGCCCTGTATGCACCCTGGTTTGTTCTGATAGCTGTTTATCTGCAAAGGCCTGCCTTCCTATGGTTATACGGCAGGTTGGCGGGCCTTGCCGTCATTGCCTGGGCGGTGGCTTACAGGCTGCAGCACCGTCTCGGCAGGGCGGCGGAGAGAGAGCGCCGGCGGACAACGCAGATTCTGACGGTTGCCGGCTTGTTTATGGCGGCTTTGTGCATCATGGCGCCTGAAATTCGCGCCGTGTCATCACCTTTTTATCTGGCTATCTACCTGTTTGCCGGGTTTTGGGCCTGGATCTGCGGCAGCGGTAAAGCCGTGGAACTGCATACATCTCACCAGTTGCAAAAACAGCTTTTGTCCGGGACGCTGAGTTATGCGGCTTGTTTTCTCTTGGCTTCTTTCCTGGACATTTCCCCGCAGTTTGACCTGCAGGTGCTGCCTTTTCTCATTTTCTGGCTGCCGGCGGCAATGGTTGTGACAGGCATCCTGCGGGTGTCCGAGCTGCAGGATACTGAAAATACCGCTCATTTGCGCAGCTGGCTGCGTCCTTTGTTTGCCATTAGTGCAGCCTGTCTGCTGGGGGCTATATTTTTCGGTTTTTTGGGACCGCCAGCCCTGCGGGTCATCCTTATCCCGTTAAAGTATCTGTGGCAGGCGGTGCGCTACCTGTTGTTTGTTGTCAGTTACGCTGCGGCTTATGTTCTTTCTTATTTCCTTGCTTGGCTTTCCGGTTTTTTTGTCAACAGGGCTTTTAAGTATGACCTGCCGGAGCTGCCGGAATTTACAGAGCATGAGGTTGCGGAAAACCAAAAAGCTTTCCTCTCCCCGGAGCTCTTGCGGCTTTTACAGTGGGCTGTCCTGATTTTTGCGGTTCTTGTACTGCTGCGAGTGGCATATCATTATCTGCTGCAACGCCGCCGTCTTGCGGCGGATAAAAGGGAAGGGGCGGAAAAGGAGTCATTTTTTTCACAGCAGGCTTTGATGGACTGGGGGCGGCGGCAATTGCAAAACGTGGCGAGCAAGTTCCGGCAAAGGGCGGATGCTCTTGCCCTGCGCAGGCGTGACAGGACAGCCGTGGAAATTTACCACACCCTGCTGGCGCTGGCGGCGCGCCGGGGGATTGTCCGGCCGCCGGCCACCACCGCCCATGCGTTTCAGCCGAACCTGCAGCAAGCCTGCCCGGATTGCTGGCAAGAGGCGGACAATATCTTTCACGCGTTTGTACGTGAGCTTTATGCGGAAGAGAAGACAGAAGCGAAAGAACTTGACATGCTTCGGGAAAACCTGGCCGCCATTAAAAAAAATATGTAGCCTCATTTTTTTCCGCTGCGCCAGAGGCGGATAAGGCCACGTAAAAAATGGCCGTTTAACAAATCAAGCAACCCGTCCATTTGGTCAAAGGTAATAGCGCCTCCGCTCATGGTGACCACACCCCGGAGAGGCAGTTCCCGGGCAATTGCTGCCATCATTCTTTTCTGCACTGCATTGCCGCCCGCCTGCCTGCGCACTTCCTGCATTACCCGCCAGTAGAGCAGCCGCCCGAGCAGATTGCGGCGCAGCATGACAAGCGGTGTGTTGCGATGGTACGGTTTTCCTGTTCCGGCAGGCGGCAGATTGCGGCCCAAGAGGCGGGCGAAATCTTCCCGCGTTACCTGCCAGCCCGGGCCAGGCTGCCGGTAAGTCTCACCGCCCGGCTGCCCGGCAACTTCTGCTGTCCCCTCCACATAGACATGCTTGCCTAAGCGTATGTCCCGGGAAGAGGCGCCAACCAGGATGGCAAATTCCCCGCTTTTCACCAACCACTTGTGCCGTTTCACATCGTAATAAGCAAAAGCACGCTTATCCAGTGTAAAGGTTAATACTTTTTTTTCTTTGGGCAAAAGATACACTTTGGCAAAACTTTTCAGCTCTTTCTCCGGCCGGAAGACACTGCTTTCCAGATCGCGGACATAAAGCTGGACAACTTCCGCTCCGGCCCGTTCACCTGTATTTTCCACGGTAAGGGTTACGGTCAGCTCCTCGTCTTCCGTTATCCTGTCGCAGGAAAGGGCAAGATCGGAATAAACAAAAGTAGTATAAGAGATCCCGTGGCCGAAGGGAAAAAGCGGTTCTGTACCGGCTGTATCATAATAGCGGTAGCCGACATAAAGGCTCTCCCGGTATTCCACCTGTTCCGGTCCCATGGGGAAATAACGGGCGGCCGGATAGTCATCTTCAGCGGCCGGGAATGTTTCCGGAAGCTTACCGGACGGGTTTACATCGCCCAGCAGGATGTCCCAGAGGGCGGAACCTCCCGCCTGGCCGGGCAAATATGCTTCGATGACGGCAGGCACCCGGTCCAGCCACGGCATCAGGACAGGCGCCCCGTTAAAAAGAACAACAACTACCCTGTCCGTCACACGGCAAATGTTATCAATCAGCCGGTCATGGCTTTCAGGCAGCCGCAAATGCGCCCGGTCAAAACCTTCCGATTCATACTCGTTAGTCAGGCCGGCCAGGATTACGGTTATCTCTGCGCCCCTGGCCGTCTCCGCTGCCTCCGTCAAAAGCTTCTCATTGACAGCGGTGCTTTTTGTGTCATAACCGGGAGCATAAGACAATTTGCCGCCCAGCCTGGCCAGGCCGGCCGCCAGGGCGGTATCCAGCCTGGACGGGTTAACCAGGGAACTGCCGGCCCCCTGGTAGCGCAGTTTTTCCGCAAACTGCCCGATTAAAGCAATTTTTGCCCCTGCAGGCAGAGGCAGCAGGCCGCCTTCGTTTTTCAAAAGTACCATGCTTTCAGCGGCAGCCCTGCGGGCTAAATTGTGATGGGCTTCCATGTCACAGCGGAAGCCTTCCCGTTTATGTGCCGCCGCCGTTAAAATCAGGGTGAGAACCCGCTTTACCGCAGTATTCAGCGTTTCTTCCGGCAGGATACCCTTTTGCACCGCTTCCACCAGCAAACTGTCATTAAGGCCGCCGCTGGATGGCATTTCCAGGTCCGTGCCGGCGGCCAGTGCCCGGACGCGGTCGTCCGTAGCCCCCCAGTCGGACATCACAAGCCCGCTAAATCCCCATTCTTCCCGCAGGATGGCGGTCAACAGCTCTTCGTTTTCCGTGGCATAAATACCGTTAACTTTGTTATAAGCGGCCATTACCGTCCAGGGTTGTGCTTCCTTGATTGCCTTTTCAAACCCGGCAAGGTAGATTTCCCGGAGAGCCCGTTCATCCACCACGGCATTGACGGACATGCGGTATTTTTCCTGGTTGTTGACGGCAAAATGTTTTGCCGCCGCACCCACTCCCACAGATTGCACACCGCGGATCAAGGCGGCGGCACATGCCCCCGTCAGGTGAGGGTCTTCGGAAAAATACTCAAAGTTGCGGCCGCACAGCGGAGAGCGTTTAATATTCATGCCCGGTCCCAGAAGTACGCTCACTCCTTCCTGCAGGCATTCTTCCCCCAGGGCGCGCCCCACTGCCGTTAGCAGTTCGCAGTTCCAGGTGGCGGCCAGTCCCACTGCCGTGGGGAAACAGGTGGCGGGTACGCTGTCACCCACACCCGGCCGGTCATCCACTGCAGCCTGCTTGCGCAACCCGTGTGGGCCGTCCGCCACCATAATTTCGGGTATACCGGCTTTCTCCAGTCCTTTCAGGTGCCACAAGCCCTTGCCGGAACAAAAGGCGGCCTTTTCCTCAAGAGTCAATTCCCTGATGATTTCCGCCGCCCGCTTTTCTATTTCCTCCCGCATAAAATCCCCTCCACGCCGGAATAGTTTCTGCCACCATTATAGCTTAAATGGAAATAATGTCAGCAACCGCCTGCCGGGTAAATCACTTAATATAGGGCAGGTAGCGGCAGTAACCTTCCCGCTCCATTTCGGCGAGGGGAATGAAACGCAGAGCGGCACTGTTGATGCAATAACGCTTTCCACCTTTATCACGCGGGCCGTCGGGGAAAACATGGCCCAGGTGGGAGTTGCCGTGGCGGCTGCGCACCTCCGTCCGCCGCATGCCAAAGCTGTTGTCCTCTTTTTCCACAACTGCCTCCGGGGAAACGGGGCGGGTAAAACTGGGCCAGCCGCAGCCGGCATCATATTTGTCGGACGAGAGGAAAAGCGGTTCCCCGGTTACCACATCAACATAAATTCCTTTTTCGAAATGGTTCCAGTAGGCATTGGCAAAGGGCGGTTCCGTGGCATTTTTCTGTGTAACCTCGTACTGCAGCGGGGTCAGCTGCCGCAGTTTTTCTGCGGTCGGCCGGTAGTCCTCCTGCCTGTTTGCGTCCGGCAACAGGGAGAAATCCACATGGCAGTAGCCGCCGGGATTTTTTTCCAGGTATTTCTGGTGGTATTCTTCCGCCGGGTAAAAATGTTGCAGCGGCTGGACTTCCGTCGCCAGCGGCTTTTTATGTTTTGCCTGTTCCGCTGCCATTACTTCCCTGATGACGGGCAGGTCCGCCTCATCCCGGTAATAGATGCCCGTCCTGTATTGTGTCCCGTAATCATTGCCCTGCCGGTTTACACTGGTAGGGTCAATAATGCGAAAGAAGGCCGAAAGAAGTGTCCTGAGGCTGACTTTCCCCGGGTCATAACGCACATGGACCGTTTCCGCATGGCCGCTTTGCGCCAGCTCCTCGTAAGCAGGGTTTTCCGTGCGGCCGTTGGCATAACCGACACGGGTGGCGGCCACGCCGTAAATGCGGGCAAAAAAGGCTTCCACTCCCCAGAAACAGCCGCCGGCCAGCCAGATATCACGCAAGTTTTCTTCCCGGTAAGGGATGCCGGCGTTGGGGTTTGCCGGCAGTTTTCCTGTTTGTGACATGTTTACAAACCTCCCGGATCACAATTATCCATTAAAGCGCCTTAGATAGTTTCTCCTTCCGGGGATGTTTTTCATGCCGGGAAAACAGGTTTTAATAAAAAACAGCAAGCGCTGAGAATTTCCCAGGCTTGCTGTTTTTGCCGTCAAGAATATTTTTTCACTCCGGAACCGGTTCTTTGGTTTTTATTGCCTTCATGTGCATGGATTTTAGCCGAGAATCATTTCCAGGTCTTTTTCCGGTGTGGAGATGGGGCGGATATTATATTTTTCCACCAGGATATTCAAGACATTGGGGGTGAGAAAGGCCGGCAGGCTGGGGCCGAGGAAGATATTTTTGAGCCCCAGGTAGAGCAGTGTCAGCAGAATGGCCACCGCTTTCTGTTCATACCAGGACAGGATCAATGTCAAAGGCAAGTCATTGACTGTGCAGTTGAAAGCTTCGGCCAGGGCAAGGGCAATCCGGATGGCGGAATAGGCGTCGTTGCACTGCCCCACATCCAGCAGGCGGGGGATGCCGCCGATGTCGCCCAGCTTTTTGTCGAAAAAGCGGAACTTGCCGCAGGCAAGGGTAAGAATAACTGTGTCTTTCGGTGCTTTTTCCACAAATTCGGCGTAGTAGTTGCGGCCTGGCCTGGCGCCGTCGCAGCCGCCCACCAGGAAGAAATGTTTAATATCGCCGCGCTTGACGGCTTCTATGACTTGGGGCGCCACACCGATCACGGCGTTGCGGGCAAAGCCGGTCATGACGCTGCCCTTGTCGGCATCTTCCGTAAACCCGGGGAGTTCCAGTGCCCTCTCAATAACAGGGGAGAAGTCATAGTTTTCCACATGGCGGACACCGGGCCAGCCTACGTTACCGGTGGTAAAAATGTTGTCCGCATAGGAGGGACGCGGTTTTTGCAGGCAGTTGGTGGTCATGAGGATGGCACCGGGGAAGTTGGCAAATTCTTTTTGCTGGTTCTGCCAGGCGGTACCAAAATGGCCGTAAAAATGGCTGTATTTTTTTAGTTCAGGATAACCGTGGGCGGGGAGCATTTCACCGTGTGTATAAACGTAGATGCCTTTGCCCTCCGTCTGCCGCAGCAGTTCTTCCAGGTCTTTCAGGTCGTGGCCGGAGACAAGAATTGCTTTGCCTTTTTTGTGGCCAAGAGGCACCTCCGTCGGGACAGGATGGCCGTAGGCGCCCGTGTTGGCCGCATCCAGTAGTTCCATAGCCCGGAAGTTTATTTCACCGCACTTCAGGACCAGCTGCAGCAGGTCGTCAGGGCTTGAGTCTTTTCCGGCCAAAGAAGCCATGGCCTCATGAACAAAAGCATAGACTTTGTCGTCTTCCTGCCCCAGAATCTGGGCATGGTCGGCATAGGCGGACACGCCTTTAACGCCGTAGAGTAAAAGTTGTTGCAGGGAAACAACATCCGGGTCCGTTTCCCTGTCGGCCTCCCAGCTGACTTTTTTCCCCTGTTCCACCAAGCCGGCAAGAGTATCACTTGGTGTGAAATTGGCGGCGGGGTGAGAAAAAGAAACGTCACCCAGCTGTTTTGCCAGGCGTTTGCGCAAGGAGACGGCTTTTTCAATCCTGGCAACAAATTTTTGCGGATCAAAATCCACATTGGTGAGGGTGGAGAAAATTGCTTTGACAGTAAAATGGTTGATTTCCCGGTCTACGTGGCCGCGTTTGCTCGCTTCCACGGCATATAGGGAAAGCCCGATAACGGTATGCAAAAGCAAGTCCTGCAGGGCGGCGGTATCGGGATCTTTGCCGCACACGCCGGCTGTTGTACAGGCTATTCCTTTTGCGGTTTGTTCACACTGGTTACAATACATGCTCATTTTTACAACCTCCTTTGTTCAGTTATCATTTATTTTAAACAATGACCTGCAAGCTGACTGTGATCTGTATCACAAGTTTTTGACGGCGGTTTTCTTTGCCGTTACTTATTCTTGGCAAAAGGCGCCCGGGCAAACCACGGAAAATTAAAAACACCAGGCAAGTCCTGGTGTTTTTGGCTCAGTATGTTTCCTGTAAATATTCCAGGACAAGCTTGGCTTCTTCATCTGTCAGCAAATCCGGGGATTTTGCCCGCATCCGCTCGGTATGTTCCAGCCAATCCTGGTCTTCGCGCTCCCGGGAAACACGATCCAGGCTGTGGCACTGGGCACAGCGTGTTTCCACCAGTTCGGCACCCGTCAGGGTGACTTCATCCTGGGGAGGTTCTTCCTGATTATTCCCCCGGGGTTCATTAGGGGATTGCGTGCAGCCGGTAAAAAGCGCCAAGGAAAGTAGGAAAAGTAAAAGCATTGCTACACATACTACGCGTTTACCTGTCAATCTTGTTTCCACCTCCGGGGTGTTGCTACTTTTACGTTCGTCAGGAGGGGGGAAATTCCTCTTTTTCGCCTTAAAATTGCAAAATTAATTTTTTTGTAAGAAAAAATTTTTTTCGTCAAGGAGGATTTTGGCAAAATATGCAGAATAGGACAAGCGGGATCTGAAAAATACCGGCGTGGAGCCGGTTATAAGAGGAATGGGGTCTCCTATCCGACAAAGGCAAACCTGCCGAAAGGCAGGNNGGGACGCAAAGCCATGGGTCTAAGGGCAAGAAGCCTATGATCGCCAGGTTGCCGAAGAGCAGGAGTTTTTATCTTATTAAAAAACTTCAGCTTCGGCTGAAGTTTTTCTTTTCCGGCATTCGGCTGTAGTAGGGCCCCTCCGGATTACGGGGGGCTTAGAAAGTGGGAAAAAGTTTTAACAGGATTGTAGTCACTGTCCTGGCGGTACTGCTTATAGGCAGCAGTGCAGTGGCCAAGCGGTATCTGCCCGCTTTGGGGCGGGGAAGCGGTCCGGCGCTGGCGGAAGCGGCAGTCACGCATACGGAAAGGGTGAGTAAACACCAGGCAGCCAACGCTTGCTGGACGGCGTGGGCGGCGGCGGAGGCCGGAGGCAAGGAAACGGCCGCGGAAGTTGCAAGAGCAGCCGCAAACGGCACTGCGGAGCAAGCAAATGTTCCGGTACAGGTGGACAAGCCTCAAGCCGCAAAGCAGACGGCAGGCCACGCAGGCAGCCGGGAAAGCAAGCTGCAGCCGCCTCAGGACAAAACGGAGCAAGCCGCCGCCGATAAAAAACAGCAAGCCGTGGCGGCAACAGTACCGCAAGAACCGGAGGTTCAGCCTGCCGCAAGTGTGGCGGCACCGCAGCCGGAAACGGCTGACACGCCGCGGCACCCTTACACTTTAGGCGCTGCGAGGGAGTTTAACTTTACTTCTACCGTGCTGTTTAGAAATGAAGGGAATACTACAGCCAGAAACATCCGGGTTCAAATCCCGCTGGTGACAGACGATTCGCCATATTTTAGCCTGGAGGGCGAAACCTTCTCCACCGAGCCCGCGGAAATTGTCACTGTTGACGGTACCAGGACCGGCATTTTCCGGCTGGAAGCCCTGGAAGCGGGAGAGGAGCTGGCACTGACAATACGGACAAAAGTTAAAACCAGCGACATTACCTTTTATGCCGATTATGTGCCACGGGAAAACAATACTGTCACCGCTTTTCTGGGTGCTGCTGCGGGCATTGAAAGCACCCACGGAGAAATTGTTGACCTTGCCGGCAAAATTACCGCAGGAATATCAACTGATTGGGAGAAGGCACATGCCATTACAAAATGGACTGCCACCCACATTAAATATAATGCCAATGCGGCCACCCGCAACAGCGGTGCCCTGGCCGCACTGCAAAGCAGGACAGGTGTGTGCGAGGATTACGCCAAATTAAGCGTTGCTTTGGCCCGGGCGGCAGGAATTCCTGCCAGGGTAGTCTACGGTTATACTGACAACGGCAATAAATGGCCGGCGGGAGGGGCTTTTCCCCTGCAAGGCTACAGGCATGCCTGGGTGGAGTATTACCTGGCAGGCCGGGGGTGGGTTCCCGCCGATCCGACACGCAGTACGGCAAATAAGCTGTATTTTGGTTCACTGCCGCATAACAGGTACATTATCCAGAATTATACCAACCTGTCCCTGAAAGGCAGCTACGCAGGCGGGAAACTGACCGTCACATGGACGGATGCACTGGAATAAGGGAAACCCCTATCACCCCCTAGTGATAGATCCCCAAAAAAGGAGCCGGACAAAACGTCCGGCTCCTGCCCATTTTCTTCCTGTTTAAGTTGTCTCCAGTTCCTGCGGCGGCTTGTTCCTGATAATTTCCACCAGTTCTCCTTTGACAATCAGCCGTACGGACAGGTCGGTGATAATGCAAGTGGTCAATGTTATTTCCGGTTTGCCGGTGGAGGCAATGACACTCCAGTCCCGGCTGTCGGTGATAAAATTGTCATAGACTTCATACCTGTAAGTAGTGTTGCCCAGCGTCAGCCGGATTTCATCACCGGGCACCAGCTTGTCCAGGTGCAGAAAATATGAACCGTGACTTGCCCGGTGGGAAGGGATGGAGACATTGCCCAGCTCAGGGTGGCTGCTCTGCGGGTAGAAACCGGGCCCTTTTTTCAGGTCCTCCTTGCTGACTCCGTGCACGACGGCCACCCTTACTTTCAGCTTGTAAATTTCCAGCAGGCCGAGATAGGGAGGCAGGCTTTCCTGTACAGGATTTTCCGGCACCGGATTCTGCAGCAGCGGCTCCTCATTTTCCCCGGTTTCGACGGGCTCCATGACCGGGTTGTCCAGTTCGGCCAGCGCCCGGCGCTGAAAATTATAACTTTGCGCCCACTGCCAAAGCGGGATGGCAAGCAGGGCTATGCCGGCAATGATTAACAGCAGGCCGAAACGGCGCACTAATACTTTTTTGCCACTGCAGTCACCTCCCGGCACAGGAAACCTGCCGCACAAGCAGGCTGTTTTTTCCCGTAAATAAATTATATGCCGCGGGATATCCATGGTCAACACGGCTGCTTGGACAAACGACTTGTTACCGGTATCATCGTGTATCTTGCATTACAGGCTGGAAAACGTATATAATAGGGAGAAAGCCTGTGGACAGGCTTTTTTCAGATTGAGATATGGGAGGCAAAGTGCGGTGGCTGAGTACCGTCCAAGTGTAATTGAACCAAAATGGCAACGCATCTGGGAGGAGCAGGGCTATTATAAAACCGATGACAGCGGCAAGAAGAAATATTACGTCCTGGAGATGTTTCCCTACCCTTCCGGGCGTTTACATATGGGACACATGCGCGTCTATTCCATTGGCGATGTCCTGGCCAGATTTTTACGCATGCGCGGTTACAGCGTGCTGCACCCCATGGGCTGGGATGCCTTCGGTCTGCCTGCCGAAAATGCCGCCATTGAGCGCCAGGTGCACCCGGCGACATGGACATGCAAAAATATTGAAACAATGAAAAAACAACAGAAAATGCTGGGGATCAGTTATGATTGGGACCGTGAGGTAACCACCTGTGACCCGGCTTACTATAAATGGACACAGTGGCTGTTCCTTTTGCTATATCACCGGGGCCTGGCTTACAAGAAGAAAGCGGCCGTCAACTGGTGCCCGCGCTGTGCCACAGTGCTTGCCAATGAACAGGTGGAGGACGGTGCCTGCTGGCGCTGCGGGGAAGAAGTTACCGTTAAAGACCTGGAACAATGGTTTTTCCGTATTACAGACTATGCGGAAAGGCTGCTTGACGATCTAAAACTTTTGGACGGCTGGCCGGAACGTGTCCGTATCATGCAGGAGAACTGGATCGGCAAGAGCGTAGGCGCAGAGATTATTTTCACCGTACAAGGTTCCGGCGAGGAAATCCCCGTTTTTACCACCCGTCCCGATACTTTATTCGGCGTGACTTACATGGTGCTGGCGGCCGAACACCCGCTGGTGGAAAAACTGACGGCGGGGACGCCAAGGGAAGCGGAAGTGCGTGCTTTTGTCGAGCGGACACGGAAGCAGACGGAAATTGCCCGCACTTCCACTGAAACGGAAAAGGAAGGAGTTTTTACCGGTGCATACTGCATAAACCCGGTAAACGGCGAAGCCGTTCCCATTCTGGTGGGCAATTATGTCCTGATGGGATACGGCACCGGTGCCGTCATGGGCGTGCCCGCCCATGACGAGCGTGATTTTGCTTTCGCCCAAAAGTATAACCTGCCTGTGCGGGTGGTCATTCAACCGCCTTCTATGCCGGAGGGTACGGTTGAACTGGCGGAAGCGTATACCGGTGACGGAGTGTTGATTAACTCCGGCCGTTTTAACGGCATGCCCAATACGGAGGCAAAAGAGGCCATTGTAGCATACCTGGCGGGGCGGAATCAGGGCAGCCCCAAAGTTACTTACCGCCTGCGCGACTGGCTTATTTCACGTCAGCGTTACTGGGGGACACCCATTCCCATTATTTACTGCGACAGCTGCGGTGTGGTGCCTGTGCCGGCAGAGCAGCTGCCGGTAATTTTACCGGATGACGTTGTGTTTAAGGCGGGCGGGCAGTCGCCCCTGGCGGATTGTGCCGAGTTTGTTAACACGTCCTGCCCGCGGTGCGGCGGCAAAGCCCGCCGGGAAACGGACACCATGGATACTTTTATTGATTCTTCCTGGTATTATCTCCGTTATACTGATCCGCACAACACCGAGGCGCCCTTTGACCGGGAAAAAGCCGATGCCTGGATGCCCGTTGACCAGTATATCGGCGGCATTGAACATGCCATTCTCCACCTTTTGTATTCGCGCTTTATCACCAAAGTGTTGCATGATGCAGGCCTAACCGCCGCCGTTGAACCTTTTACCCGCCTCTTGGCCCAGGGAATGGTCAATAAAGACGGGGCGAAAATGTCCAAATCCAAGGGTAATGTGGTCAGCCCGGATGAAATTATCGCCAAGTATGGTGCCGATACCGGCCGCCTCTTTATCCTTTTTGCCGCCCCGCCGGAAAAAGACCTTGACTGGAGCGACCGCGGGGTGGAAGGCTGCTTCCGCTTCCTCAAACGTGTCTGGCGCCTGGTGGACCGCTATGCCGATGCTGTGCAGGCCAAAAAAACCGCACAAGAGCCGGATGAAGACGACCGGGCACTGCGGCGTGCTTTCCATGCGGCCCTGAAAAAAGTTACGGAAGATATTGAAGAGCGGTTTAATTTCAATACCGCCATTTCCGCCATTATGGAGGCGGTGAATGCCGCTTACAGCTATCAGAATACAAAGGGTGACAACATTAATACTTCTGTCATGGACGAAGTGCTGGAGCTCTTGGTTTTAATGCTTGCACCTTTTGCCCCTCATCTGGGCGAGGAAATGTGGGAGCGGCTGGGAAGGACGGGAAGTGTGCACCTGCAGCCCTGGCCCCAGTATGATCCGGACGCCCTGCAAGTCGATGAGGTGGAAATTGTGGTACAGGTTAACGGGAAACTGCGGGGGCGCCTGATGGTGCCGTCCGGCCTGGATGCAGAAGCCATGCAGAAAATGGTACTGGCAGACGAACGTATTTTGCAACATGCAGCCGGGAAAGAAATAGTAAAAGTGATCGCCGTGCCGGAAAAGCTGGTTAACCTGGTCGTGCGCTGACTTTTCCCGGGAAATATTGTCAAAATTAACAAGTCTTCCGGCAGGAAATTTGTGGATCTGCAGCGAACATCCACAAAAAAACTGTCCCGGCAGGAACCGGGGCGGCATGCGCGGGAGGCTTGTTTTTTTATGTTTGCCATGAACAGGCGCGAACTGGCAGGGGCACTGCTCCTGGCTGTGCTCCTTGTGGCGGGCTTCCTGCTCCGTTTTGCCGTTTTTGCCACCAAAACAGAGGGGCCGGTTATTGTGCCGCCCGGAGATAACAATCTGCAGGAAAAAAAGCGGGAAGCGGAGATTTTTGTCCACGTGGCGGGGGCGGTGCGCCGCCCGGGTGTCTATACACTACCGGCAGGGGCACGTGTAATTCATGCCCTGGAGGCGGCGGGAGGCGTTCTGCCCGACGGGGATGAACATGCCCTGAACCTGGCGGAACCGTTATACGACGGGCGCCGCATCAGTGTTCCTTTCCTGGGGCAGGAGCTGCCCGCCCCAGAAACGGGAGGAAAAATTAACATTAATACAGCCACAGCGGAGGAACTGGATCGCCTGCCCGGCATCGGGCCTGCCAAAGCGGCGGCTATTGTGGCTTACCGGGAAAAAAACGGACCTTTTCAGACCTTGGAAGAACTGGTAAATGTGAGTGGGATCGGCCCCAGTACGGTGGAGACACTCAGGGAATATGTTACCCTCTACTGACGCTTGGCCTGAAACTTGTGCCCGAAGATTTTTTCCCGCACCACCGTAATGATGACGAGCAGCAGCGGCAGGACAAGATAATAAATGGCATAAACTTTGGGGGCAACCGATTTAATCCCCTCTGTTATTTCCACAATGTTTTCAAAAAAAAGGAAGCAAAAAACAGCAACCAAAATTCCCAGGGGAAAGACTACGGGACGGTATTGCCGGAGTCCCAGCACCTGAGCCAGCCCCAGGGAGGCACAGTAGAGAAAAACGGACAGTTTGATAAAAACACCGGCCACCCAGGTGACCATGACGATCACCTCAAACCGGGTGAGAATATCGCCGATATTGATGGTCCGGACAAACATATGCAGGGGGAAGCGGAAGACGGACACCAGCGCCGGCCCGAAAATGGCAATGGCCGCCACCACCCCGGCAGCCAGCAGAAAAGCGGCAGATAAGAGCGCTGCCGCTCCGGCGGCAAAAGTGCGCTGGGGCCGGGTGGTATAGGGGAGCAAAACAGCCGCCACCAGCACTTCTCCCATAAATACGGCCGGGGTGGCGCTTGCCCGCAGGACAGGCACAAGGCCGTGAGCAAGAACGGGCAGCAGGTTGGCCGGCTCCCAGTTGGGCAGGGCCAGTACCATTACCAGCATTAAAAATGCCACCACCAGCAGGATAATAAATTCATTCATGCGGGCAATTACTTCCAGCCCGGAAATAACGGCAACAACCGAGAGAAAGATCAGGCTCAGGGTAAAAACGGAAAGCGGCGTCAGCGGCATGAAGGCAGTACTGAGATAATCACTGAACTGCCGGGTGGTGGTGGCCGCCGTCTGCAGCATGATCCAGACATACAGCAAACCAAAAAGTTTACCGGGCCATTTGCCCAGAATTGTTTCTGCATACTGGAATAGTGTCTGGCCCGGGTGTTTGCCGCCCAGCCAGGAAAGGACGCCCAGCAGGAAAAAGCCGGGCAGGGTACTTAACAGAATGGCAAGCCAGGCGTCCTGGGCGGCAATGGATGTGGTAACGGCGGGGACAATTAGAATGGAAGTGGCAAAAACAGTAATAAAGAGCAGTTCGCCGCTTTGCCGCGGTGAAATCTTTCCTTTTTCCAGCATACCGGACTCCTTTCTGCAGCAGGCTTTTCTACGGCAGGATCTTTTCAAAAAAGCGCATTGAGTTTGGCAAATTGACCCCCACAAATTGTGCTACCGCCAGAAAGGATGACAGTCCCCACAGAAAAAGGAAGGCTGCCAGCTCGGGCCAGTGTTTTTGCCTGACAAGGGGCGCCGTTTCCACGATGGCGATGAGAAAAAGGGCAGCAAGCAGTAAGGCAAGCAGTATGATCATCTCCCTGGATGTGTTCTGTCAGTGGTAGCCTGCAGGAACGTTGCCCTGCTGGCCGGTGCGCCTGATATTGGCTTTGACGGTAATGTCCACTTCCAGTGTGCGGAAAAACCGGGGCCACTTTTTATGCAGCTTCCCAAACAGTTTTGGTTCCTTGCGGCCTAAAATGGCGCCGAAACCTACCAGGTCTGTCTCCAGTGACTGCATCTTTTGCAGCGCCTGTTCCATTTCCACTTTGACGGCACCGGCAATGGCGCTGTTAAGTTTGCGCAGTATTTCCGGGGTGTTCAGGTTGGTGGTGGTGTTCTGGCTGCTGATGTCCCCCTCGGTATCCACTTCAACCCGGAAAGAGACCTTGTCACCCTTTACCACCGGGGTGATTTTTGTTTGTGCCCGTGTTACCAGCATGCTGATGACAGCTTCCGGCTGCCCGGGGTCATGGACGGCAATGACGGCATTGCGCACATTGCCTGTAAACCAGAGGTAACCGCGTGTTTCACGGGCATCCATGATGCCTGCCAGTTTGTCGTTCTTAAAAGCGGCCGTTCCCGCCACGGTCAGAACTTTTTCTTCTTCCTGCTGTCCGCCCCCGGGACTTGTGCCTTGCCCGCCGCCTTCTCCCTGCCCGCCATTTTGCCGCCCGCCGGCGCTTTCTTTAACCTGCTGCAGTTCCGGCAGTGTGGCCTCCAGCGGCGGGGTTGCCTGCATAATGGCCAGAAACGGCTCCTGCCCGTAGCGCAGGAGGACACGCATGAATTCAAAAGCCCGCTGCGGGTCGGAAAAAGGTATTTGTTCCGCATTTTTTAACAGTCCCAGCATTTCTGACACTACGGCTTCTTCCAGCCGCTCAGGCACCGGCAGGACCTGCTGTGCCCTGCCCGGGACAAACATCAGGTAGACACTGTTGCGTATCTCCGGATACCTGATAATAAAGTCAAGCACCGGTGTTATTCCGGTTCTGGCCAGTTCTTCACCCACCAGGACCAGTTCGGCATGAGAAAGGTAAACGCGCCGTGACAGAGCAGTTGTGATCTGTGTAATGGCCAGGTCAATGGAAGCCCCCACACCGGAGAAAAGCTGCAGCGGTTGGCTGCCGCCGCCGCTGCCGCCGCCGCTCTCCCCGCCGGCCAGGTCGGCCGGGCGCAGCACCACCATTGTCACCAGGTAGGGAGCTTTGCGGCCGGGCAGGTAATCAACGGCTATGGCACGGACTATGGCCAGCTGCTCTATCTCCCGCTGGTCCCAGCAGCCGGGGATCAAAAGCAGTAAAAATATTATTAAAATGACGGCGCAAATGCGTCTAGCTGTCATTTTCCCCTCCCGGCTGATTCTGCCTCTTTTCGCCTGTTGCGTCATGTGTCAGCTCTCTGGTGCTGCCCTCAGGCTTGCGGCTAAAAGTGTTGGTTGCCTGCCTTCTGGATTGCTGCAGTCCCAGCATGTGCGGTCGCCTGACAAACAGCCACCAGGGCGGGCGGGTAAATGTTTTCACAACGTCACTGAAAGTGCCGTGGACAAGGGGGCTTAAATACGGTACACCGAAGGACTGCAACCCTGCCAGGTGAATCAGAATCAGAATCAGGCCGCAGATCAGGCCGTACAGGCCCATAATACCTGCCAGGAAAATCAGGGGGAAGCGCAGCAGGCGTATACTGACGGCGGCGTTATAGGCCGGGATGGCAAAAGTGGAGATGGCCGTAGTTGCCACGATAATAACCATGGCCGGGGAAACAAGGCCGGCCCTGATGGCGGCATCACCGATCACCAGACCTCCCACGATGCTGACAGCCTGGCCCACTGTTTTGGGCAGCCGGACACCCGCTTCCCGCAGGACTTCAAAGGTGCCCTCCATCACCAGGGCCTCCGCCACCACCGGGAAAGGGATGCCTTCCCGGGTGGCGGCAATGCTGAGCAAAAGCGGTGTCGGCAGCATTTCCTGGTGGAATGTTACCACAGCCACGTAGGCCGCCGGCAGGAAAAGGGCAATATTCAGGACAAAAAGGCGCAAGAAACGCAGGAAAAGCGCGATATAGGGCCGTTCGTAGTAATCCTCCGCTGCGGAAATGTATTGGAAGAAGGTGGTGGGGACAATAAGCATAAACGGCGTATTGTCCGTCATAATGAGAATCCGCCCCTCAATGACGGCGGCTGCCGCCTTGTCCACCCTTTCCGTATGTTCAATCTGCGGGAAAATGGAAAAAGGATTATCCTCAATATATTCCTCAATATAGCCGGATTCCAGGATGGCGTCCGTATCGATGGCCGCGATCCGCCGGCGCACCTCCTCCAGGGTGCGTTGATTGACAATATCACTGATATAGACCAGGTTCACATCGGTGACCGTCCGCCTGCCCGCCTTCATGGTTTCAAAACGCAGATTCTCATGTTTAATCCGCCGGCGCAACAGGGAAGTATTGATGCGCATGGTTTCTGTAAAGCCTTCACGTGAGCCGCGGACTGCCGCTTCCGTTTCCGGTTCCGCGGGTGTGCGTTTTTCCCAGGCACGGGTGCCGAAAACCAGCACTTTTTGTTCTCCGTCAATAAAAAGGGCGGTATCGCCGGAGAGAACCATTTTCAGTGCCTGTGTCAGGTCCGGGGCGGTGGAAATTTCGCTGTAAAAAACAATATTGTTTTTTACCAGGTCAAAGGCATTTTTCGCTGTCAGCTTTTCCGGATAATGATTGACGATGGTTGTTGACAAAAGCGGCTTGATGATGGCGTCATTGATCAGCTGTTTATTGGCCAGCCCGTCGATAAAAAGGACGGCCATTTTTACTTCAGTGCTGCCGGTGGAAAACTCGCGTATGACAACATCATTGCTTTCGCCCAGCCGGTTTTTGATTAATGCCAGCCGCTCTTTAAGAATCGTGGAATCAACGTTTTCCGGTTTTTTGGCCGCCGCTTCATTGTCTGTTTGCGGGGCGGCGGGCCTTGTGGACCTGGGGCGGATAATTTTGCGCAGGAGGGAAAATGCGTTTGTCATATTGCCTCCGGATATATGGTGATAGTTACAATATCTGCTGAGGACGGCTTTTTTATTCCCGCCCGTGCAAACACCTGCCGGCGGCAGGAAACGGGCGGTGGCAGCAAGAATATAGCCTGCAGATCCTGTTATTTTTCAGGCTTCCCTTTTAGCGGCCGCTTTATGAACAATACAAAAATACCGGCGCCGCGGGAAAGGGAAACGGTGCCGCTTTTGCATAAGCCCTGCAGGACCTGAAAAGCAACACAGGGTGAAGGGGCGCATTGGTGACAAAAGCAGGATGCGGGCTCCAGGCGGAGCGGTTTCCTGCAGGCAACGCAGGCAGTATAACCGGCACAAGAGGAGGACCCATGAAAGAAGTTATTATTTATACTGACGGTGCCTGTTCCGGCAATCCGGGACCCGGCGGATTCGGTGCAGTGCTGTGCTACGGCGATCACATCCGGGAAATATCGGGTGGAGAAGAGAACACAACCAACCAGCGCATGGAGCTGCTGGCGGCTATAGTGGCCCTAGAACAGCTTAAATATCCCTGCCGGGTGAAACTGCATAGTGACAGTGCCTACTTGATTAATGCTTTCCGGCAGAACTGGTTCAAAAACTGGCAAAAAAACGGCTGGCTCAACAGTAAAAAAGAGCCTGTCCAGAACAGAAACCTGTGGGAAAGGTTGCTGGAGCTGGCTGAGAAGCACAGCATTGAATGGATCAAAGTAAAAGGGCATGGGGATGATCCTTTAAACAACCGCTGTGACGAACTGGCGCGCTCAAGTATTCCCGGCAGGTAAGGAACTTCCGGCTCCGGCTGCGCGTCAAAAAGAGTATCTAAAATGAGGGGGCGGCGAAATGAAAAAACACTGGGCCCTGGTGGCAATGCTTTTCCTTGTGTTGTTTGTCGTCGGCTGTGCAGCCGGGAAAACGGCGCGTTCTGACATGGCGGAGCCTCCGGGTGGGGCGGTTGCGCCTGAACCGCAGGGTGGTTATGATGGCGGAGTGGGGGATGACTACGTCCAGGATACTGTGGAGGAACGAAAAAGCATTGCCGACGGCAGTTATGCCGCAGCCGAGCAGAAGCTGATCCGGACGGCACATATTGACATGGACGTGGAAAACATTGATGCCGCGCTTGCCGCCATTGCAGACACGGCCAAAGCGGAGGGGGGCTACCTTGCCAAATCGTCGGTGTTCGGTGCGGATGAAATGCGCAGGGCAACATTGAGCGTCAGGCTTCCGGCGGAGAAGCTGGAACAATTCCTGGCGGAAATAAAAAAACTGGGCAAAGTTAAAAGCAGTTCTGTCGGTGAAGATGACGTGACGCTGCGCTATGTAGACCTGGAAGCCAGAATTCGCAATCTGGCCAGGCAGGAAGAAAGGCTGCTGGCGATTCTGGAGCGGGCGGAGACGGTGGAAGATATTCTGCGTATTGAAAAGGAACTTGGCCGCGTGCGGGGCGAACTGGAGGCACTGACGGCGGAGTTCCGCTATCTGCAGGACCGTGTGGATTATGCCACTGTGCAGCTTTCTCTTACGGAAACCCCTGCCGCCAGCCGGACAGTAACGGGCTCCGGTTTAAAAGGCGTCTGGCAGCGAGGCTTAAACGGCTTGGTCCGTTCAATCAACGGCCTGATCAGCGGTCTGGGCAGCCTCATTGTCTTTTTACTCAGCGCCCTGCCCTATCTGGTTATAATTGCTTTGGTGGCAATACCTCTCTATCGCCGCCTGCGCAAAAGCAAAAACAGCCACACTGACTAGCAGCCTGCAAGGAGGATCTTTATGGCTGTGCTGCCCGTCATAACAATTGTTTTTGCTGCCGGCATCCTGCTTGCACCCCGGGTGCAGGTGCCGGAGGCGGCACTTATCGTGTTTTGCCTGGCAGCTTTATTTGCCGTCATCTGCCTTTTTCTTATGCAAAAGAAGCCTGCTGCCGCGGTGCTTCTTTTACTTTTTTGCAGCCTGGGGATGCTCTCCTGCCGGCTGAGTATCCTGCAGCTGACAAAGCCTTTGCAGCCTTTAGCCGGCAAAAGCGCGGTTTTTCGCGGCTATATCTGTGAAGTGCCGCCGCAAGAGGCGGAAAAGACCAGTTTTAGTTTTTACATACAAGAAGCATCCGCCGGTGGGCGGACAGTATCAGTGCATACCGTGGTGCAGGCATCGCTTTATGCGTCGCCGGAGGAATTTGTCCCCACATACGGCCTGCCTCTGCGCCTGCGGGGGATCATCAATCTGCCTTCCGGACGGCGCAACCCGGGCGGATTTGACTATGCCCTTTACCTGGCGGCCAAAGGCTGCGGCGGTGTGCTCATCGTCACACCGGGCACGGTGGAAGTGCTGCCGGGCCGGTGCGGCAACCCGCTGATTGCTTTTTTTACCCACTTACGCAGCCGTGCCCTCTCGCTGTTTGCGACATACCTGCCGCCGGCGGAGGCGGGTCTTGCCTCCGGCATGGTCCTGGGGCAGCCGGCCGAAGTGGAGGAGGCTGCGTCGCAAGCTTACAGGCTGCTGGGGCTGGCCCATTTGCTCTCAGTTTCCGGCATGCATGTAGGTTATGCTGCCGCCTGGGCGCTATTTATTTTTTCCCGCCTCTTTGGGCGGCGTTTGCTTGCTGTGTCGTATTTACTTGCAGTTGCGGCCGTTGCCTGCTATATCCTCCTGGCCGGCGGCAAACCGCCCGTCTGGCGTGCCGCCCTGACATTTTCACTTGCTTTGTGGGCGCGCCGTACAGACAGGGAAAAAACCGGACTGCAGCTTTTGGCTGCGAGCGCCCTGGCGTTGCTGGTGGTACGGCCGCTGTGGCTCTTTCAGCTTTCCTTTCAGCTGTCCTATACCGCCACGGCCGGGATTCTGTTGCTCTCGCCCCGCCTGGAACAGTTTTTTGCCCGCCTGCCGCGTCCCGTTGCCGGGCCGCTGGCCGTTGCCCTGTCCGCCCAGTTGGCGCTTTTGCCCCTGCAGGCGGCATATTTCGGCTCTTTTTCTCTCCTTGCCGTCCCGTTGAACCTGCTTTGTGTCCCGCCGGCGGGCGTGGTGATTGGCCTGTGCCTGTGCAGCCTGCCTGCAGGTTTTTTGTGGCCGCCCTTGGCCGCCCCGCTGTGCTGGGCCGCATTGCCGCTTGTTACTGTTTTGGACCGCGTGCCCCGGCTGCTGGCCGGTCTGGCAGGCGCCGTATCCTCCCTCCCCGCACTGCCCCCGCTATGGTGGGCTTTATACCTGGCCGCCCTTTGCTTTTTGGCAAGCGGCCGCAGGCTAAGGCCGCTGACAGGGAAAAAAGTTCTGGCCCTGCTGGTTGTTTGCAATATTTTACTTTTTTCCGCCCTGCCCGTGCAGGGCAGGGGAAAGCTTTCCCTTACTTTCCTGGATGTGGGGCAGGGGATGGCAGTGCATCTTGCCACACCGGCCGGCCGGCATGTACTGATAGATGCCGGCAGCAATACCATAAAAAATGTGGGAGAAAACGTCCTGCTGCCCTATCTGCGCAGGCGGCGAGCCCAAAAAGCTGAATTTATCATTCTCACCCATCCGCATGCCGACCATTACAGCGGCATGCATGCCATCGCAACCGCCCTGCCCGTTGGTGCTTTCATCAGCAACGGGCAGCATGAAGGGACGGAAACTTATGCACAATTGCTTGGTCTTTTGGCTGAACGCAATATCCCGGTCCATACAGTAACAGCAGGCTGGAAGCTGTCCCTTGACGGTGTGCAAATCCGTTTTCTTTCCCCTCCCGCCGCTTACTTGCACGGCACGGGAGACGATCTCAACAACAATTCCCTGGTCCTGCTTGTCAGCTACGGCAATTTTTCCTGCCTGGTGACGGGGGATGCGGAGGCGGCGGCCATGGCCGGAGTGGAGCAGGAATGGGACGGCGGGCGGACGGTGCAGGTGCTGCAGGTGCCGCATCATGGCAGCCGTGCCGTGCTTTCCGCCGCTTTTCTTGATCGCATAGGAGCGGAAGCGGCCGTTATTTCGGTGGGGAAAAACAGTTTTGGTCACCCGCATCCGGAAACGCTGGAGCTTTTGTCGGCGAAGGGTTTGCAAATTTACCGGACCGACCTGCACGGAGCCGTCACTGTTGCCAGTGACGGCAGAAGCTGGTCCTGCCGCCCTTTTCCGGCCGTTTCATATCTTCCCCTGATTTGGATATAATAGCTAAAATAAAGAAGTAATGCAGAGGGGGATTTTTTTGCGCGTTTTAATGTTTTCCTGGGAATATCCGCCCCGCATTGTGGGAGGCCTGGCGCGGCATGTAGCGGAATTAAGCGCCGCCCTCGCGGAAACCGGGACGGCGGATGTACATGTTATTACCATAGATGAGGCAGGTGCCTCTCCGGATGAGGAAGTGCGCGGGGGAGTACATGTCTGGCGTGTCAGACCATATCACCTGGTGCCGCTGGATTTTATTTCCGGCATTTTGCAGTATAACCTGGCCATGCTGGAAAAAGCACTGTCCCTGTTTCTTGCCGGGTATGATTTTGATTTGCTTCATGCGCATGACTGGCTGGTGGCTTATGCGGCCCGCGCCGTCAAACATGCCGCCTGCCGCCCGCTGGTGGCAACCATCCATGCGACGGAGTACGGCAGAAACCGCGGCCTTTATACCGATGAGCAGCGCTATATCAGTGATGTGGAATGGTGGCTGAC
>LSQX01379896.1_pt2 | contig 69772 bp, 52 predicted proteins | sample 654561 | NCBI WGS metagenome assembly LSQX01 (sample SAMN04489861, study PRJNA283612) | anaerobic digester metagenome | isolation source: 4 biogas reactors fed with cattle manure at either 37C or 55C with and... | place: Denmark: Kongens Lyngby | collected 2014
AGTATTGCCTGCGTTTTTTAGACAATCTGACGAAAAAATCTGACGGCGCAATCGCACAACAATCATTGTGCGGTGTTGCCCTAATTTTAACAGAACGGGGAAATTCAGAGTGATAAAAAAATCATATATCTTGAGATTGTGTCCGATTCTTGCGGCGGCTTTGCTTTTTTCGTCATGCGTGCCGCTTTCAGGAGACGACGGCAAAAGCCCGCAAGACCTTATTAACGAAAAGATCAGCGCGGCAGATACGGGAGTTGACGGATTTTATGATATTCCCGCCGTCTGTTCGTCGTTTGAGGAGATTTTTGACGGCATACAGTCACTCGGAAACACCGAAGGGATATACCTTGACCAGTTTGAAAACAAATGCGTCGGTTTTTTCAACACATACCAGCTGATGGCAGAGGACGCGGACGAGGCGATTAGCGTTATAGGCTCAATTTTTTCGATTGAGACCTCCGAGAGCTTGTCGCAGCTGGCGCACGGTGCCGGAAACACCGTTCCTTTAGCTGTCAGCGAGGACGAGCTGCTTGACGTGATTTCAGTCGTTTCACAGGACTATTCATCCTTTGCGTCCCTCAGCTCCGAAAACAGTTATTTTACAGCGGGCAAGCACACGCATGACGATTACGCGAAAAAGATTGAGACGGCTTTATTTAAGCTGAACGGCGCCTTTGACCTTTACAGGGGCGGCGGCGGTGATGACGGCGAGCCGGGGGCATTCAAAAAGCTTGTTGCGGAAGCGTTGAGCGCCATGTCGGACGTTGCGATGATGCATTCCGAAACGCTTGAAATTATGAGTGCCGACAGTGAAATGGTTTTTACATTGATTGACAAAATGAAGACTTACATTCCGCAGACCTTTGATTAAAAAAGCAACGCCGCGCAGGTAAGCCATATGCGCGGCGTTGTTTTTTTAAAGATGTGTCGCGGCCCGACAGCCGCGAACCTTTCAAAACGAGATGTAGTCTGTTATTGACTCTATCTCGTCGTTTCTCATGTATATCCGCGGCACTCTTTTGCTTATGTTGCAGATAAGCTCGTAATTAACAGTGCCGAGCCGCGCCGCCAAGGTGTCGACTGTAATCTCATTGCCGCCGCTTTTTCCGAAAACGGTGATTGTCTTTCCCTCGCAGACATCAATTCCCGTCACGTCGAGCATACACTGATCCATGCATATCCTGCCGATAATCGGCGCTTTTTTTCCGTCGCAAAGCATGTGATATCCCGAAAGCGCCCTCGGATATCCGTCGGCATAGCCCACAGGCACAGTCGCGATTTTTGTTTCGCCGCCGCTTGTAAAATATGTCCTTCCATAGCTGACGGGCGTGTCTCCTGAAACAGTCTTTATCATTGAAACGACTGTTTTAAGCTCCATGACCGGCTTGATGCTCAATGAGTTTTTAATACCCGCGGATGGATAAAGCCCGAAAAGAATGATGCCGACACGCACCATGTCAAGATGCATTTCCGGATAAAGCAGTGTCGCGGCGGAGTTGCAGCAGTGGGCAAAATCAAAGCTGACGCCTCGGTGGCGCAGGCGCTCAACGGCGTCAAGAAAGAGCCTGTGCTGAAGCCGTGTGAACAGCTCGCCGCCGTCCGCCTCGTCCGCGGAGGCAAAGTGAGTGAAAATCCCTTCGCTGTAAAGATTCGGCAGGGAGCAGACGCTTTCTATCATGTCTATCGAGCCGCAGTCAATGCCGTTGTCCTGATATAAAAACCCGAGCCTTGTCATGCCTGTGTCGATTTTTATATGTATGCAAACCTCGACGCCTTCCGCGGCGGCATATTGTGAAAGCGACCGCCCGTAACACGAATCAAAAACTGTCTGTGAAATGTTGTTCAGCGCAAGCTGCGACGCGTATTCCGGCGGTGTGTAGCCGAGGATGAGTATCGGCTTGTCGTCGCAGACGGCGCGAACCTGAAGCGCTTCCTCAAGGTTTGACACGCCGAACCAGTCGCACCCGTTTCTTTTAAGCTCGTTTACGACCCGCTCATAGCCGTGACCGTATGCGTCCGCTTTGACAATCGCCATAATATTTGACGACGGCGACACGCGCTCGCGTATAGCCTCAAAATTCGACTTGAGGTTGTCAAGATTTATCTGCGCCCAGGAGCGCTTAAAAAACTTATTCATGTCGGTCAATACTCACCTTCTTCATAAAGGTATCGCCCTTTTTCCGCCCGTACCAAACGACCTCACGCGCAAAGTCGGACCAGTTTTTGACAGGATTTGTGTCCTCTGCGCGCAATGTGCAGCTTCTTTGGCGCAAGGGAGTGTATTTGTTAACATATATGTCGGAAAAGTAGCCGTGCCAATCATAAGAAAGCTTCATCTCGCTTTTTTGCTTGTTTGGCAGCCGAAGGATTCCCGTTTGGTAGCGCAATATATCATTATATATATTTTCATCTATATCAAAAGATAACAAAAAGCTGCCTGTCTCACTATAAAATTCGGCGCTCCTTCTGACAATTTCAAGAAACGAGCCTTCTTCATGGCGCCAAACAACCTCGCCGAAGTCTTTGTCATAATATGTCGCGGTGCCCTCGCCGCGAACAAACCTTTGGAGAATCTCCTCAATCTTTTTGTAAGCTTGTCCGGCGACGGAGCAGGGAAAGCTTCTTATATGCTCAAACAGACGCGTATAAAATTCTGTATATCCGACGCCCTTTTCAAAGCGCAGATAAATCGCGAAGCATCTTAAAAGCCCCATGCCGTGAAAACACTGAACACAGTTTGCGTAAAGGCTTGTCCTAATCCATTCGGAAACATCCATCGAGAAGCTGCCTATCACAGTGCTTGACATCTCGGGCACGCCGTCGTCGCCCGGCGCGCAGTGATATTTGTTTATCGGCGAAACAACTGACCTGATGCCGAACCGCTCCCTGTATTCGCGGCTGTCCATTATTGAGTTTGGCAGCAAGTCGCAGTTGTGAACAAAAACCGTGGCGTGCTGCCCCGCTTCCAAAAGCTCTGAAAGTCCGTCGCGAAAGCTTTCAAACGTCTCTCCGGGCAGCCCTAAAATAAGCTCTGAATATGTCGGAATGTCAAGGGCGTTGTACATGGACATCAGCTCTTTAAAGCGCGGAGCGGTCATGTTTTTTCTGCCGATGTTTTCAAGGACTGCGGGGGACATGCTTTGGAAAGAGATTGTCGCGCTGCGCGAAATCCCCGCCTCATTAAGGCGCCTGTTCATCTCATAAACACGCTCGTCGTCGTCTTTTGAAAAACAGCTTTGAAAGCGTTTTGGATATCCCGTGTCCCTGAAAACCTTAATGACATAATCGACAATATCAAGATCGCGCTCATATATCCCAAGGTTTGAGTCGGCAAACAGCATGAAGGATATTTTGTTTTTTGCCGACCAGTCTATTTCGGCTTTTATCTTGTCAAGTGGGAACATCCTGGCGTGAGACTTGCCGGGGTCCCAGTCGCAGTATGAGCATCTGAAGGGACATCCCCTTGTCGTCTCTATGACAGACTGAAAAACCTTGCCGCCTCCGTTGCGGATTATGTCGTCAAAATAGCCCTCAAGATATGGCGACGGGTAATCTGTGCGCAATGTCGCGGCGGATTCATTCGTGATTGCCGCACCCGCCGCGCGGTAAGAGATGTTTTTTATTTCAGAAAGAGGCTGGCCGCTGCCGAAGGCTTTAAGCAGCTCGTAAAAAGGCTGCTCGCCCTCGCCGTGGATAAGCAAATCAACATCCGGCTCGGCGTCAAGCAGCAACGAACCGGCGGGCACGCTGTGACCGCCAAAAAGGACGAGACATGAAGGATATATTTTTTTAATCGCCGCCGCAAAGGCGATGTTGTAGCGCTCATTCCACCCGGACGACGAAAACCCCACAAGGAAAGGCTCCTCCAAAGACTCGGCCGCGGCGGAAATGTCCTCACGAGTATATATTATCCCACCGAGCGAATAGCTTTCTCTTATTTCCGCGTGGGAAAAGGCGTAAGCGGCAAGGACGCCCGTGGCATAAGGCAGGAAATAGGCGTTGCCGTATGCCGGAGACGCCTCGACAAGATATATCCTCTTTTTAATCCCGTTGTTCAATTACAGATTCCTTTCGCCGCCGCGCATGGCCGCCTTGTCGCCGTATATCATTTTTCCGTTTCTCCTGCCGAACCAAACAGTCTCACGGGCATAGTCGGTGAATGTCTCGAATCCGCCGCCCCGCTCAAGAAAAACTGTGCGGGGCGCTTTTGCAAGCGGCTCACGGCGCCCGCGCCGCGCACCTTCAAAGTATGAGGGGAAATCATATTCGAGCTGAAAGCCGCCGTCGCTTTTTTGAGGGAGCTTTAATATCTTTTCCTGATATGTGAAAAGCTGGCGAAGTAAGAATTCGTCAATCCCGAACGTCTCCATAAAACCGCGAAGCTCGCCGTAAACACTTTTGATTTCGTGCGCCAGCTCCAAAAAGAGATATTCCTCAAGCGGCCATTCGATGTTTCCGAAGCGGCTGTCGTGGTGAGTCCACGTCGTGCCGCCGCGGACAAACTTCTCCAGCTTCAGGCGCAGCTTTTTAAGGGCGGCGCCGCAAACAGTGCTGTCGTCTGACTCAAAAAAGCTTATCAGCTCGGAATAAAAGTCGGAGTATTTTAAATTGTTTTCAAAGAAAAGGAATATGGCGAAGCACTGCGTTATTCCGAGGCAGTGAAACGCCTGCACGCAAAGCGAATAAGCGCGTGTCTTAATCCATTGCTCCCTGCTCATTGTGTCAGTCCCGACAATGATGTGGGACAGCTCGGGCGCCTCCATTGACACAGGCTCGCTGTGGTCAAGGCTGAACGGAACAGAAACAGTCTTTATTTTGTGCCGCTCAATAAATTCGGGACTGCCCATCTCAGAGTTAACAAGCAGCTCGCAGTTATAAACAAACATGGCGTCGTGCTGCCCCGCCTCAAAGAGCAAATCGACATTTTGGAGAAAGGTTTCGTATGTCTCTCCGGGCATGCCGAAAATCAGCTCGGAGTAAGTCGGGATTCCGGCGTCGCTGTAGCGAATTATCAGCTCCGAAAACTTTTCTATGGAGATGTTTTTTCTGCCGATGTTTTCAAGCACCGTCGGCGTCAGGCTTTGAAATGAAAGAGTAACGCCTTTGTTCATGTCGGATTCATGCAGTTTTTTGTTGATCTCAAAAATCACGTCGTTGCTGTTTTTGGCGTAATTAACACGAAACTTTTGCGGGTATCCCGCGCGGCTTTTTGTTTCGACGGCCTTGTTGATTATGTCTGTGTCACGCTTGTAAAGCCCGAAATTTGAGTCGGCGCAGTAGCAGTATTCAATCTTGTTGCGCGCCATCCACTCGATTTCGGCAAAGGTTCGCTCAAGCGGAAATTGCCGTATGCGCGATTTCAGCCTGCCCCAGTCGCAAAAAGCGCATCCGTAAGGGCAGCCGCGGTTTGTTTCAAGTATGGCTGAAAATTTGTAAGGGCTGTTCCTTATCATGTCGTCAAAGATGCCCTCAAGGTAAGGCGACGGAAAATCGGTGCGAAACGACAACCGTGCCTCGTTCGCGGCAAATTGCCCGCTCGGCAGCCTGTATGAAAGACCCGGCACCTCGGCAAGCTCGGCATGACCGTCCAAAGCAAGCAGCAAGCTGTTAAAGGACTCCTCGCCCTCGCCGTAAATCAAGTAATCCGCAAACGGCAGGTCATGAAAAGCCGCCGTGCCGCCGGGGATGCTGTGACCGCCGAAAATAATCACGCAGTCGGGGAACAGGGCGCGAAGCTCCTTTGCAAAAGCCTTGTTGTATTCAAAGTTCCATGTATAGCAGGAAAACGCCGCCGCAAAAGGCATCTCAAAAGACGCCGCGGCGGCGGCTATCTTTTCACGCATATATATAATTTTCTTTAACTTGTAGCTTTTTTTTATCTCGTCGTCGCTGAACGCGTGCGCGGCAAGCGCGCCGGACGCGTAAGGGATATAAAGCGAATCGCCGTAAAAAAAGCTCGGTTGAATAAAATAAAGGTTTTTCGTTGACAATACCGTTCCTCCTTGGGAAAGCCGGAATGGGTGGGAAAATCAGAATGGAAAATATTTGTTAAACGCGGTGCCTATAAATCCTGTAAACGACGTGTTGAACCTTGTCATCATCGCGTGCGCCCCGACTGTCGCGAGAGCCGCCGCCGCGTGCTTTTCGATTTTTTCGCAAACGGCGCGGAAAGACGGATAAACAGCCTTGTCGCGTGATGAGACAAACATGAACAGCAATAAAAGCTGGCAGATAACCGCGGCGCTTACAATCCTGCCCGCCTCATAGCATGATCTGACAAAAAGAATGGGCAGCGGCAGAAAAACGGACGCCATGCACAGCCTGTAAATATAAGCGTCGGCGCCTCCCTTTTTCGCCGCGCGGCGCCATACGGAAAACGTCACGGCAAACACGGGAAGCGCGAAAACAGCGCCTGTCAAGACCTGAACAACACGAAGCAAGGTTAAGTGCGCAAAGGAATATCCTGACGTGCGCCCCGCCCAAAACACGGCGGCGGCAATCAGCGCGTTTATTACTATTATAACCTTGCCGTCAGATGAACGGCCGCGGAAATAAATCAGAGGTATAAACGCGACAGGAAGGTATGTGAAGATGAATTCTTTTTGTGCCAGCGAGCAGGCAAGTATAAAAAACGGGGAAAGCAAAAAGAACCTTTTGCTTTCTGCCGAAAGCAGTGTCAGAAGCGCAAACGCGAGAACAATAACATCCGCTTTCGACATTGTTGCGGGCGCTGATAAAAAGCGCGCGGCGGCGGGCGATATGATGTAAAGCGCGGCAATTATGTATGAGGCAAATTGCCGCTCCTGCCTTGCCATGTGTAAAAACCTCTCAACAACAACAGCCGTCACGCAAAAGAGCAAAACGTACATAAGCACGATTACAACGCGCTTTGAGACATCGCCGTAGTCCGACGTGAAAAAGTCCTCAACAAATCCTGCGCCGCCGCTAAAATAAGGAAACTTGAAAAAGTCGCGGAGTATTTTGACGATGCCTGAGGAGTCGCGGAAAAAGCAGCCCGTAAGCAGCACGAAAACCTGTGCGAAAAACAGAGCCGCGCGCATTAAAAGTTTTTGATTTTTGCTGACGGAAAATTGTACCGCCGTCTTTTTTTTGCCCATATAACAATGCCCCTTGAAAAGCTTGATTTATAAGTTGTAAGATATTGAAAATGTGAATATCGGAATGACAGCGGCCGCCGACACAGCTAAATACGGCCTGCCCTTGAAAAAACCCGCGAGCTTTTCAAGAGCGCCGACAACAGCTTGCTCATCCTTGTAAGCAAGGAAGAACATAAGTGAAAGCTGTGTTATCAGCATCGCGGCGAACCAGCGCCCGTAGTCGTTTATCATGACGCATTGCACGAGCGTCGAGGCGGGCGAAAGCATACAAAGAAGAATCACAAAGCGCATAAACTTTTCCCCGCACAGCAAAAAGGCGTTAAACCAGACATAATAAAGAACGGCAAGAAAAGGCAAAAACACCGGCATGAGATAAAGAGCGTCGGGGATTGAGTCCTCAATCAATATCGGCTTTATATAGCTTGCCCAAAGCTCTTGAACACTTGAAAAGTATTCGCCATAAAATATATCGGAGTTTAAGCCGTAATCAACTCGCTTTGACATTGCCGCCGTCATTTCCTCCGCCGTGGCGAAGCCCGGGTCAAACTTAAAAAACTGGAAGTAAATGAACAGCCCGATTATGACTGCGAACGACAGCGCGCAAACCGCGATTCCCCGACCCTTTTTCTTGCCGCGGCCCGCCGTATAAATCAGCAGGATTGCGGCGGCAGGCATAAACGAAAACATCCAGACGTGGTGTATCAGCATGCATACACCGCAAAGCATCGGCACTAACCACGCCGCTTGACGCCTTGAGAGACAGACAAGTATAAGCATTGAGACAATTATCAGATATATGTCATACCTGCCAAAATTCATATCCTTGAAAAGGACAATAACGGAAACAGGCATCGCGGCATAAAAAAGCATTACGGCCCTTGCGCCGCTCCCGGCGGCGCCGTCAAGCCTTCCGGGGATGTAGCCCAGCATAAAAGACAAAAGCGCAACCATGATAAGCGTGGAGACAATAATTATTGCGTATAGCGCCTTAAGCGTGAGAAAATCGGTAAAAAGGAAAATGACAGAGCCCACAAGAAACCGCGAGCTGAACCCGATGTCGTATGTCGCCGTGTAGATTGTTGTCGAAAAGCTGCTCATGCCGTTATAAGGCGGCATTTTTAAAGCCATCATGACAACAAAAAACACAAACATGCCAAACGCGTACTTATTCTTTTCCACGAATGATTTCGACATTCAGACCACTCCAAAATCACAATAAAAATATTATATCACAGCACATCATTGTTTGCAATACGCCAAAGAACACAAAAATTCTTTATGCAAAAAGCCCGCAAAATGCCAAAAAACGGCGATTTCGTTTGCTTGACTGACGAATAAACATGTGATATCATATTTATTCAGGCAAAGCAGCCCGAAGCGGGCTAAAAGGAGTTGTCATATTAATGAAAAAAGTTCTCGTCATTTTTGGCGGGGCATCCTCCGAATATGAGGTTTCCCTGCGCTCGGCTCATTCGGTGATTGACAACATACCGCGGCACAAATACGACGTTCTGACGCTTGGCATAACAAAGGACGGTAGGTGGCTTTTTTACAACGGCCGCTCCGAAAATATAGGCGGCGGCTCATGGTTGGAGGACGAGGAGTTTCTTTGCCCGGCAATCGTATCGCCGGACAGAAGCGTCCGCGGTATAACATTGCTGCGCGGCGGAAGCTTTGAACACGTTCGCGTCGATGCCGTTTTCCCCGTGCTTCACGGCAAAAACGGCGAGGACGGCACAATCCAGGGTCTTTTCCGCCTTGCCGACATTCCTTTTGTCGGGTGCGATATGCTTTCTTCGGCAATGTGCATGGACAAAGCCGTCGCAAACATGATAGCCGACTGTGTCGGCGTGCCGCGCGCCAAATGGCTTTCGGCGACAAAGCATGAATACAAAAAAGCGCCCGAGACATTCAAACAAAGATGTGCCGAAAAGCTTGGCTTTCCGATGTTTATAAAGCCCGCCAACGCAGGCTCGTCTGTCGGCATAACAAAAGTCAGCTCCGCCGACAGCTTTGACGCGGCGATGGCTGACGCCTTTAAGCACGACGGCAAGGTTGTTGCAGAGGAAAGCGTTGACGGCCGTGAGCTTGAGTGTGCCGTCCTCGGAAACGACGAGGCGCACGCGCCGGTCGTCGGCGAGATTGTGCCCTGCAACGAGTTTTATGATTACCACGCCAAATATATCGCCGACAAAAGCGCCATCCATATACCTGCGGATATTCCTCCCGAAAAGGCAAAGGAAGTGACAGACCTTGCCTTGAAGATATACACGGCACTCGGCTGTTCGGGGCTTTCGAGGGTTGACTTTTTTCTTCGCCGCTCGGACGGCGCCGTGCTGTTTAACGAAATCAACACTGTCCCGGGCTTTACATCTATCAGTATGTACCCAAAGATGCTGGAGGCGGCGGGATTGTCTTATCCCGCACTGCTCGACAAGCTTATTGTTCTCTCTTTTGATAAATTTTCAAAAACAGTTTAAATCAGACGGGGATGTGAGTAAAATGGGCGGATTTGAATCCGTCTCGATAATTATTTCAACGCTCGACGAGACGGAGCTGCTCAAAAAAACTTTAAGAATCATATGTGATGTCTGCCGACATGAGGATATATGCGAGATAATCATTGTGATAAGCGACAAGTCAACGCCGGAAAACCTTGAAACAGTCGAATCGCTGCAAGATTCCGCGCCGGACATACCTGTCGTCGTTTACAAGCAGAAGCTGCCGGGAGTCGGCATGGCTTTTCGTGAGGCAATACAAACCGCTCGCGGTTCGCATATAATAACGATGGTGTCCGACTGCGAAATGGACGTAACCGCCGTCAGCGTCATGACAGAGCAGGCGAAGCTTCGGCCCGACGCGATAATCACAACCTCAAGATATATTGAGGGCGGCGGGTTTGAGGACTACAACGGCATTAAAAAGATTTGTAATTTTGCCTTTCAAAAAATGCTCCGCACAGTCTTCAAAACAAGGCTGACAGATATCACAAACTGTTATCAGATAAGCCCGGCGCCCTTCATGAAATCAATCAGATTTGAGGAGACGCGAAAGCCTTTCTTTCTTGAGTCTGTTCTTAAGCCGCTAATGCTTGGCGCGGAGTTTGTCGAAATCCCGTGCGTTTGGCAAAAGCGCGCGGACGGCAAAGACAAGGTGTCCTTTTTTGCCTGCTTTGAATATTTTCGCACTGTTTTTCGCGTGCGCTTTAAAAGCGGGAAAGAAATGACAGGAAACGGAAAGCTGTTATGAAAAAAAGAAAGATCTGCTTAGTTCAGCCTAACTATTTATTCGGAGACACAGCCTATCTGCCGTATGCCGCCGGAGCTGTCGCGGCCTACGCTTTCGGGGATGATTTCGTATCCGAAAACTACTCTCTTTCCCGGATTATATACCTGCGGGAGGATATCGACGAAACAATCAATTCGCTCGACGAGCCGTTTTTGGCAGGCTTTTCTAACTATATCTGGAATTTTGAATATAACAAGGAGTTCGCAAAAAAACTGAAAAAGCGCTTTCCCGACTGTGTAATACTTTTTGGCGGACACAATGTCCCTCCCGGTGCGGGGCTTTTGTCAGAATGCGCTTTTATTGACATACTGGCTCACGGTCAGGGCGAGGAAACATTTCGGCAGATACTGTCGGCGCTTGCGGGGCGCGGACGTCTCGGCGACGTCGGCAGCATTTCTTTCCGCACGGCGGGCGGTTTGTTTGAGACGACAGCTTCCCGCTGTCAGCCGCGCGAAACTCCTTCACCTATTCTCGGCGGAGTTTTCGACGAGATTATGAGCCGCGGCGGGATGAAATTCACAACCGTGATCGAGACAAACCGCGGCTGTCCCTTCAACTGCTCCTATTGCGACTGGGGCGGCGAAAAAAGCGGTGTTATAAAATATCCGATGGAGCGTATTTTTGCGGAGATTGATTGGGCGGCAAAAAACAAAATCGAGCATCTGGGCTGTGCCGATTCAAACTTTGGGATTTTTGAGCGAGACGCGGAAATAGCGGCGCATATAATCAGCGCAAACAAAAAAACAGGATACCCGAAAAAGTTCCGCGTTTCATACGCAAAAAACAGCAACAAAACAGTTTTCAAGATTTGCAAGGGTTTAAATGAGTGCGGCATGAGCAAAGGCGCGTCGCTTTCTTTTCAGTCGCTCAACCCGGACGCGCTTGCAGCCGCAGGGCGGGAAAACATGGGAATTGAGCGCTTCCACGAGCTTATGTCCATGTACGAAAGTGCCGGAATACCTACTTATTCCGAGCTTATAATAGGACTGCCCGGTGAAACAAAAGAAAGCTTTATAGACGGCATAGACAAGCTGCTCAACGCGGGTCAGCACACATCCCTCTATGTTTATTTTTGTGAGCTGCTCGTCAATTCGCGCATGGCAAGCCCGGAATATCTTAAAAAATATAAGATAAGATCGGCGCGTGTGCCGCTTAATCAGTCACACTGCGAGCCTGTCGAAAACGACATACAGGAATATTCCTCCATCGTCGTCTCGACATCCTCCATGAGCGCTGCCGACTGGGTGGAGTCCAATCTGTTTTCTGTTTGTGTCCAATGCTTCCACTGCTTCGCGCTGCTTCAGTTCTTCGCGATATACGCACGACTTGAAAAGGGCTTGAGCTATGTTTCTTTTTACGGCGGCTTTTTGAAATGGATGAGTGAAAATCGTGACGCGATTTGCTCTTTGATATTCGGGGACATTGAAAAAAGGCTTGAGAGCGTCGTTTTAGGAAACGGCTCTCTGCAAATCACAGACAGCCGTTTCGGGACTGTGTCGTGGCCTTTTGAGGAGGCGGCGTTCCTGCAAATCCTTTATGAGCGCGAAAGATTTTATGATGAGATATTTCCTTTCCTTTTGTCGCTCGGCATAGACGGTGAGATTTTCGAGGATCTTCTGCGATATCAGAAAGGCATCGTAAAGCAGGCGGGAGTCGGGAATTTCGAGATAAAGCTCGTCTATGATTGGTCGGAATATTTTGAAAATGTTTACAAGGGGCGAAGGACGCCTTTGAAGAAGATTGCCAACACCGTTCAAATCGGCGCGCCGCCGCCGCGTGATTACGCGGATTTCGCAAGAGAGATTGTCTGGTACGGGCGAAAGGGCAGCAATATGCTCCACCGCGGAGACGCCGCCGTTAAGCGAGAAGAAGAGGTGTGTAAAAATGTGTGAGGATTTATATAAAGATGTCGTTGTGAGGATTGTTGACGGGCAAGACGACGGCGCCGCCGGTTCCGAGCTTATCACAACGGGGCGTTTTATCGGCAATGACGACAGCTATGCCCTCTCGTACACGGAGCGTGACGAGGAGCTTAAAAGATGCGAGACGACTCTTTTTGTCGAGGGTCAGGATCGCGTGCAGATGATGCGCACAGGCAGCTATACCACAGAGATGACAATGGAAAAAAACAAGCGCCACAACTGCCACTATGAAACTCCTTACGGCGAATTTATAATGGGCGTATACGCGCATGAGATTAAGTCGCGTGTCGTCGGCGGCAGCGGAGTTTTAAGCTTTAGGTATACAATCGACTTTAATTCCGCCAACGCTTCGGAAAATGAGCTTAAGATTTTCTTTAACGAGCCGGGAATAAGCTCCGGCACGGACGCGGAAAGCGGAGAAACAGAAGACTGACAGACGGAGCTTTAAGCTGCCGTCAGCGGCTGTGCGCCGCCGATGTCATGAAAGGATGTAAACAATGTCACTTCTTTTAAAGCGGGTGAGGGCGGATTTGCGCGAGGCTGTCCTTGCCGCGGCGGGACAAGCCATGTCGGAGGGCGCGCTGCCCCTTGCGCCGACGTGCGGCTTTAACATCGAGGTTCCGGCGGACAGAGCAAACGGCGACTTTTCAACAAATGCCGCGATGGTCTGGGCGCGGGATTTAAAAAGGCCGCCGCGGACAATAGCCGACGAAATTGCAAAGCGTATGTCTCTTGAATTTTCACACTTTGAGCGCTGCGAAGTCGCGGGGCCGGGGTTTTTAAACTTTTATCTCGGAAAGGGCTTTTATTCAGGCGTTATAAGCGAAATATTAAGCCGCGGCTCCGACTACGGCCGCTCCGATTACGGAAAAGGCAAAAAGATAAATGTCGAGTTTGTTTCGGCAAACCCGACGGGCCCCATGCACATGGGCAACGCAAGAGGCGGCGCCCTCGGAGACTGCCTTGCCGCGGTGCTTGACTTTGCCGGATTTGATGTCAGCCGTGAGTTTTATGTCAACGACGCGGGCAATCAGATCGAAAAATTCGCGCTTTCTCTTGACGTTCGTTACAGACAGATTTTTGAAGGCGAGGCGGCGGTCCCGATGCCCGACGACAGCTACAAGGGCGACGACATAATCGCGCACGCAAAGTCATTCGCCGAAAAACACGGCGGCAAATACATGGATCTCCCTGAGGAGGAGCGGCGCGGCGCGCTTGTGGATTTCGCGCTGCCGAAAAACATCGCCCAAATGCGGGAAAACATTGAAAAATACAGGATAAAATATGACAAGTGGTTTTTTGAAAGCGAGCTGCACGAAAGCGGAGAAGTCGACGAAACAATAAGCATTATGAAAGAAAAAGAGCTGACATACGAAAAGGACGGCGCTCTTTGGTACAAGGCTACGGAACACGGCGGCGAAAAGGACGAAGTGCTTGTGCGCTCAAACGGCAACCCGACATATTTCGCGGCGGATATAGCTTATCACCGCAACAAGCTTCAGACAAGAGGGTTTGATAAGGCAATAGACATCTGGGGCGCCGACCACCACGGTCATGTGGCAAGGATGAAGGGGGCTCTTGACGCCATCGGGCTTGACGGCTCAAACAGGCTTGACGTCATTTTGATGCAGCTTGTTCGCCTGACAAGAAACGGCGAGGTCGTCCGCATGTCAAAGCGCACAGGAAAGGCCATAACCCTTACCGATTTGCTTGAGGAGATACCGACGGACGCCGTAAGATTTCTTTTCAACATGAGAGAGCCGACGTCACAGATGGAGTTTGACCTTGATCTTGCCGTCGAGCAAAGCTCACAAAACCCTGTTTATTACTGTCAATACGCGCACGCGAGGATATGCAGTATTTTCAAAAACCTTGCCGAGGAGGGCATTGTGATGCGCGAATGCGCGCCCGCCGAGCTGGAGCTGCTTTGCGCGCCCGAGGAGAGGGAACTGATATTGTTTTTGTCGTCGCTGACGGACGAAGCAATTCTTGCGGCATCCAACCGAGATCCGGCGCGTATAACGCGGTACACAATAGAGCTTGCCTCGCTCTTTCATAAGTTTTACAATGCCTGCCGCGTAAAGTGCGGCGACGAAAACCTTATGTATGCCCGCCTTTGCCTTTGCGCCTGTGTTCGTGATACAATTAAAAACATATTGACAATGCTCAAAATAGAAGTGCCCGACAGCATGTGAGTTTCGGCGGCACGACTTTTATAAACTGACACAAGGAGGAAGCTGTGGCAGCGACAAAAAAAACGACAAACAAAAATACCCGCACAAAACCCGCCTCTTTACAAGCCGCGGCTTCATATGTCGCGGGCAACACAAATATGTCAAAAAACAGCCGATTCAACAAGACGGCGATGCTTTTTCTTGTCACTGTTTTTCAAGCTCTTTCTTTTTTCCCCATCGCTTTTGACGGAGGCGCGGCAAACACAAAGCTTGTTTACACATTCGCAGGCTATATTGCCGCCGAATGGCTTTATATCACCGTTGCCGCGGCAATCACAAAAAGCGACGATTTCAGGCTTGAGATAATCGCTTTCTTTTTGTCGGGCATAGGTCTTGCGATTTGCGGCAGCATATATGACGAATACGCCGTCAAGCAAGCCGCCGCCATAGGGCTTGGGCTGGCGGCGTTTTCAATTCTGACATGGGTCATCAGAAACGCCGACTTTGCCATGCTGCTCCACACGCCTGTCGCCATAGCGTCGCTGGGGCTTTTGGGAGTTAATCTTATAATGGCGAAAACAATCAACGGCGCGCTGAACTGGATTAACATAGGCTCGTTTTCGATTCAGCCGTCCGAGCTTGTGAAGATAGCCTTTGTCTTTGTCGGGGCAGCCACGCTCGAAAAGCTTCAGACGACAAGGGGTCTCACAAAATATGTCGTTTTTTCCATCGGATGTGTCGGCGCGCTTTTTCTCATGCGTGATTTCGGCACGGCACTCATCTTCTTTTTTACGTTTATTATCATAGCCTTTATGCGCTCCGGCGATGTGAGGACAATTATACTTGCCTGTGCCGTGGCGCTGCTCGGCGCCGTGCTTGTAATATATTTCAAGCCTTATGTCGCCACGCGGTTCGCGACATACCGCCACGCGTGGGATTTTATAAACGACAGCGGCTTCCAGCAGACAAGAGTGATGATTTACGGCGCGAGCGGCGGACTTCTCGGGCTTGGCATAGGCCGCGGCAAGCTGCGCACAGTCTTTGCCGCGTCCACAGATCTTGTTTTCGGGATGATTTGTGAGGAATGGGGCATCCTGCTTGCCGCGCTTGTCGTGCTTGTTTTTGCGTTTACGGCGCTTTTCGCGGTGCGCGGCGCAAGGAAATCATTTTCGACATTTTATTCCATAGCGGCGGTCTCGGCCGCCGGAATGCTTTTGTTTCAGCTTAGCCTCAATGTTTTCGGCGTGACTGATTTGCTGCCGATGACAGGAGTCACACTGCCCTTTATCAGCAGAGGCGGCACAAGCCTTATATGCTCGTGGTCGCTGTTCGCCTTTATAAAAAGTGTTTCGTTTAACACCGGCACCGCGGGCGGGCACGGCAAAGAAGCAAATGCCGGACGGAAAAGGAGACGCTCATGAACAAAACGACGTTGAGGGGCTACGCTCTTATTCCTCTTATTCTTGCTTTTTTTGCCGGAGTGGTTTACCTCGTGTTTTTGTTCTTCATTAACGGTTCGTCATGGTCTTCAAACAAGGCGAACGCGCACATTTACACTTCGGGCAGGATTTCTTCCGCCGGCACCATCTATGACTCGGCGGGAAAGACGCTCGCCAAAAGTGTTGACGGCGAAAGAGTTTTTAACGACAGCCGCTCTGTCAGGAAAGCGACTCTCCACATCGTCGGCGATCCGGCCGGAGTCATTTCCACCGGCGCTCATAACGTGTTCAAAAGCAAGCTGTCCGGCTACAGCTTCATAAGCGGCATTTACCCGCTGCTGCGCCACGGCGGCGGCAACGACATTGTTCTTGCCGTCAATGCCGACGCCTGTGTAAAGGGACTTGAAGCTCTTGGCGGTCATAACGGCGCGGTCGGTGTTTTAAACTATAAGACAGGGGCACTCATGTGCTGTGTGTCCTCCCCGACATACGACATAAAAAACCCGCCGTCAGACATAAACGATTCAAACAAATATGAGGGTATATACTTAAACAGGCTGTTTTCCGGCGTATACACTCCCGGCTCAATTTTTAAGATTGTCACCGCCATAAGCGCTCTCGAAAACATCCCCGATATCGAAAGCAAAAGCTTTACCTGCCCCGGCGAAATGGAGATGAACGGCGGCAAGCTTGTTTGCATGAAAAGTCACGGCAAGATTTCTTTCGACGAGGCTCTCGGCAAGTCCTGCAACTGTGCCTTTGCCAAAATCGCGATGCAGCTTGGCGCCGAAAAGCTCAACGCCACCGCAAAATCGCTCGGCTTTAACACTCCGCTGAAAGCAGACGGCGTAAAGCTTGCGATAAGCTCTTTTGACGTCTCCGGAACGAACAACCTTAACTTATCATGGGCGGGAATCGGGCAGTACACAACACTCGTAAATCCCTGTCATATGCTCATGATAGCGGGCGCGATTGCAAACGGAGGGCAGGGCGTGTCTCCTTATATAGCCGAAAAGATAACAAACGGTTGGGGCGTTACCGTTTATAAATCAATATCCAAAAACTCGGCAATCTCGATAGACCCCGCCGTCGCCGTTAAGCTGAAAAGCCTTTTGCGCTCTAACGTTAAAAATCAATACGGCGAAAGCCGTTTCCCCGGGCTTTCAATGTGCGGCAAAACAGGCACGGCGGAAATAGACGGCAAAAGCCCGCACTCATGGTTTGTCGGCTTTTCCCTGCGGGAGGATTTGCCGCTGGCGGTAATAGTCATAGCCGAAAACGCCGGTTCAGGCAGCGGCGTCGCAATGAGCGCGGCAAACGCTGTTTTGCAGTCTCTCGCGAAATGATTTGTTTGACAACAGCCGCGCGGCGTGATATATTTACACTTGTAAGAGATACGCTCGATTTTGACGAAGGAGATGCGCGATGACTGACAATATACAAGCAGACAACTCAATTAAAAACAAAAAAGATTACGGAAAGCTTGTTAAGACACTTCAAATAGTCGCCGTAATATTCATGCTTGCGATGACGGCGATGTGTGTTGTTTTAATAAAAAAATATGACATTTCAGTTCGGAATATTGATTCGATTCGTTCTATGATACAAGGAAGCGCGGCGGCGGTGGCTGTGGGTATAATTTTATTTTCAGTCATAAAATCTTTCACGCTTGTTTTCCCGTTTGCCGTGATCTTCGCGATCAGCGGAATCTTTTTTGACAGCATATGGACCGCGCTGCTTGTCAACTTCCTTGCGACAGCCCTTAGTCTGGCGCTGCCGTATTTTCTCGGCAGGTTTACGGGCAAGGGCATGATCGACACTTTGAGCCGCAGGTTTAAAAACATAAAAAAGCTTGATGAATTTGCCGGAGCCAACGAATTCGCCGTCGTCGCCTGCATGAAGGCGTCAGGGATACTTGCGAACGATTTGAGCAGCCTGATTTTCGGCGCCATGAACATCTCGTTTAAAAACTATATGATAGCTTCAAACCTCGGACTTTTGCCGCTCAACATTATGTACACCTGCCTCGGCGCTTACGGCGATCTTACAAACCCCAAAAGCTATCTGCTGCTTGTGCCGATAGTGTTGTTTGCCCTGCTGTCCTCAATGGCCGCCAAAAAGCTTGGCGCGAGAGGGGCGGCAAAAAAGGCTTCCTCATAAAAACATTTTTCAAAATTACATACCCGGAGGTCGGACCATGAAAAGAAAAGTTCCCGCCATGCTTTCCGTTTTGATAGCGTGCGCCGCTTTTTTGATTGCCGCAAACCTTAGCGGCGCCACAGCCATTGAAAGCGACTCCGAAACAAGCGTCACGACGACAAAGCCCACAACAATAAAGATTGAGACGACCACAAAAGTGACTTGGCCGTGGCAAAAAACAGATCCGTCCTCGACAGTGGACGTCAGCGGGATTATTTCTTCAATAGCCGATGAGCTGACAAGCACAAAGGCGCCCGCTTCCTCCGACACTTCCGAAACCCAAAGCGAAAGCGGCGGCAGCGAGACAGAGAAAACCGACAAGACAAGCACGGCGGCAAAAACGACGACGACTAAAAAGCCGACCACAACAGTAAAAGGGATGACTATTACAGTCGTTTTAAACACAACCATACCGGGCGGGACGATGGACCCCCTTTCAGCTTATTACAGCAGATTAAGCGAGATGGCGGAGGGCGATGAAACATCGTCAAGCGCGCAATCCGCCGACGAGGAAGGCGGTGAGGAGGGCGAGGACAAGACAAATCCCGCCGTCACCGTCATAATTGCCGTCGCGGCAATGCTCATAGCCATCAGTCTTTTGACAGGCCTGTTTACAATCCGCAACAAAAGGCTTGCCGAAAAAGAAGCGGCGGCCGAGAGCGGCGAACCGAACGAGGGATTTTCCGGCGACGTTATAATCTCAAAGTCACATACCCGCCCGGAATTCACAGCCATACCGGTAGACGACGAAGATGAAGCAGCAGCGGGTGAAACTGTGCCGGGAGCAGCAACGGATGAAGTCGTATCGGGAGAAGCCGCATCGGGCGAGCCGCAAAGCGAAAAACCCGCTCCCCCGCAATCACCGTCCGACAAGACCGAGGGAGACGCGGCGGAGGACACGGAGAAAGCGCCGCCCGCCGACGTCGGCAGCAGCGACAGCAAAGAGATGGAATACGAAGATATCTTCAGCGGCAGGGACGATTTATAATCATTTTTTGCGGCACAATTACCCCGCGTCGTTTTAAAGCGCGTCAATCATATGGCGCTTTAAAACGGCGCGGGGCTTTATTAAGGCAACACCGCGCAATGTGCCGCTGACATGACGCCCCATCGGCTTGACTTCCAAAAAAAGAACCAACCGGCGGCGGATTTTTTTGAAAAGCCGATAAGATATGGGTATTCAAATGAATTGACAATATTGCCGAGATTGTCTTTGGGGACGACAAAGCCTTTAAAGTCATAAAATTCCGAAAAGTCTTCTTGCTGAAAGCGCTTGAAATCAGCGTGTGCTAAACGCCCTTAAAGCTCTCAATTTTTTGAAGCCTTACAAGAAACAGCGGCCTTATATAGCAAATCCCTTTCTTGAAAAAATTAACGTTGGAAGTCCCCTCCGTGCGCCGTTTGTATTTTATGGGAAACTCCTCAATGGGATAGCCAAGCCTGATAAACTTCAGCATCATCTCAAAAAACACGGCATAAGACGTTTCTTTTAAAACAAGATCTTTAACATATTCGCACGGAACGCAGCGGTAGCAAATTGTCGTGTCCGTCAGCTTGCAGGAATAAAGCCGCTGAACCAAGAAGCGAACAGCGGGGTAAAAAATCTTTTTTATGGACGCAATCTCCGAGCTGTCAGCGCCGCTTGTGAATCTTGAACCTGTCAAAATGGTTTTTGGTTTTTGCTTTGCCGTTTTTATTATCCCGCTTATCATGTGCGGATCCGTCTCAAGGTCGGATGGTTGAATGATGTAGTGGGAACCTTGAATCATCTCTGTTATCTCGTTTATGGTTTGCGCGGGGCTGCCGTGCTGAACATAAACGCGAAATTTGACGTCAAGCTCGTGCTGTGTGTTGACCACTTTGTAAACGGCGTCCCTGCTTTCCCGCGAGCAGAAATCGGCAAGACAGATAATTATCTCCTCAATGTCGCCGTGGTCACACGACTCGATTATAATGTCGATTGTTTTTAAAAAAGAGTCCACCTCGTCTACCACAGGCACGACGATGGAGAGTGATTTGAATTTGTCCGTTTAAAAAACCGTCCTTCACGCGCGCAGGCAAAAGCCTTTCGCTGTTTAATTTTTGTTGGATTTATAAAATATTTAAAGCTTGCGGCGCCGCAGCAACACTAATCGCCGGCGATTAATGGGACAAACGCCTCGGGGGAGTGCAGTGTCCTCCCCGATCTCCGTCCGTACCAAACATTTTCCCTTGCGTAATCTCGCCAATTCGGCGCCGCGTTGGCATCGGTGAATTTAAAGATAAAGCCGGCCTTTTTAAGTTGTCCGCCGCCCGCGAAAAAAGCGGGCCAATCATATTGCAAAAAGACTTCGCCGCCGCTTTTTCCCGCATAGCGCATCGCGTTTTTTTGGAACATGAGCAAATCCGACGCTATATCTTCCGGGATATCTATGTCTTGAAGCAGGTTTTCCGCAAGTCTGTAAAGGCAATCGGGTTCCCTAAGAATCTCGAGAAAAAAACCTTCCTCCGGGTACCATGTTATTCCGCCGTAAAGCTCGTCATGATATGTCAGCGCGGCGCCGCTCTCGGCAAAGCCGACATAAAGCTTTTTGAAACGCGAAAACACTTCTGCGCACCGCCCCGCGCATGACTCAAGCAGGGCAAGAAGTTTATTGTAAAAGCATTCGTAAGCGATGTTAAAAGAATCATGGGAAAAAATCGCGGCATAGCGAAGAAGCCCCATGTGGTGACAGCTTTGGATTGTCATGGAAAAGAGATTTGCCTTTATATATTCTTCCTTCGTCATACTTTCGGTTGACACCGTGACGAGCGAATGACCGTGAATCTTGTCGCCGACAGGTATATGGTGCAGCAAGGAAGGTGTTTTGACAGTCTTTATTTTGTGATTTTCACGATATTCCTTTTTGCCCAGCTCCGAATTCAAAAGAACCTCGCACCTGAATATGTCAATATAGTTGTGCTGACCGCTTGCGATGAGCTTGCCTATCCCTTTGCAAAAGCTGTCGTATGTTTCGCCGGGCAGTCCCAAAATCATCTCGGAGTAAACGGGTATCCCGCGGGCGTTGTATTTTTCGAGCAAACGCGAAAACCGTTCCGTGCTTATGTTGCTTCGTCCGACATTTTTAAGTGCTTCGGGGTTGAGCGACTGAAAAGATATTGACGGCCCCCTTGACATCTTGTTTTCAAAAATCCTTGAGGCAATTGCAAAGACTCTGTCGTCATTTTCTTTTGCGTATGTCACGTCAAATCTTTTAGGGTAGCCGAAGTCTTTTTTTGACTTTATGATAAGCTCCGCGATTTCAACGTCACGCTCCAAAATGCCGAAATTGCCGTCGGCACAAAAACAATGCTCGATTTTATGCTCCGCCATCCAGGCGATTTCTTTTTTTATACGGTCGATTGGAAAAACCTTAAGGCGCTTTCCTGTTATGCCCCAATCGCAGTAGGCGCAGGCATAGGGGCAGCCGCGGTTTGTCTCAACAGTCGCCGAAAAACAGACGCCGCTCATGCCCATCAGCTCGTCAAAAATGCCCGAAAAGTAAGGGGATGGATAGTCGGTGCGGCGTGAAACGCGGACTTCGTCATTAACTGTCACGCGCCCTCCGGAGCGGTGGGAAAGGGACGGTATGCGCTCAAGCCTGCCCTCGCCGCAAAGAGCCTCGGCAAGCTCGGCAAAGGTTTCTTCGCCCTCCCCGTGGATAAGGCAGTCAATAAACGTGTATTGCTCAAGCAATCCGCCGCCCGGCGGAATCTGATGACCGCCGAACACAACGGCGCAGTCCGGGAACTCCTTTTTTATGAGTGCGGCAAGCCGGAGATTGTAATCAAAATTCCAAACATAATTTGAAAAAGCTGCGACAGCCGGGCTTTTAAGGCGCCGTATCACATCTTCGGGCTCTTCAAAAAAACAAAAAATGCCGCCCAAAGAATAGTTTGCTCTGATGGCTTCACGCGAAAAAGCATATGCCGCGACAGTGCCCGCGGCATATGGGAGAAAGGCACTTTTTTTTCTGCCCTCGCCGAATGTGTAACCCGGCTGAAAAAAGGAAATGTTATTCATGGATTTCACCCGATTCGGAACCGCCGCGCGAAACCTCATCAATATCGGTAAACAACATTTTCTGTTCATTGCGCCCAAACCAAACATTTTCCGCTGCAAATTCCGCGAAATCGAGAGGTGATAAATTGTCCCGTGCAATGTATGCGGTGTGTTTTTCAGGAAGCTTTACATAGCCGCCCTTGTAAACCTCGTTAAAATAGCTTTGAAAGTCGTGTGTAAAGGAAGCTGTCACATGCCTGACACCGGGACGCTTGACTGTAAAGCTTTGATATCTTTTTAGCTCCTCAAGCTTTTTATCTCCCGCAAAAGCCTTGTCAAGATAAGGCGCAACGCCGCTGTAAAAGTCGTCAAGGCAAAGGAGCGCCTCAAGGAAAAAGGCTTCCTCATAAGGCCACGAAACATTGCCGAAAACAGGGTTTAAATATGACCACCTGCCCTTGCCTTCTGTTATGTCCTCAAAATGGCGCTTTATGACGGCATAAATTTCACCGGGGACTGAAAAAGCTGATTCTTCGCAAAAAGTCTGAAGTCCTTTATAAAAATCTGCGTATTCCAGTCCTTTTTCACATCGCAAATAAACGGCAAAACATCTTAGCAGTCCCATTGAGTGGCAGCTTTGGACAAGCACCGCGAACATATTGGCCCGAACCCAGTCGTCAGTCGGCATGGAATATGTGGAAACAACAGAGCGCGAATATTCCGGCTGCGCTTTCCCGGAGGGCGCGTCGTGGCGCAGATAAACAGGCGTTACGGCGGCGCGTATCTTGAACCTCTCCATGTATTCGTCCGTCTCCATCTCGGAGTTTTCAAGCAGCTCGCAGTTGTAAACCATTATTGACGAGTGCTGACCGGCGTTGAGCAGCTCGCCTATTCCTTGGCAAAAGCTGTCGTATGTCTCGCCCGGCAGGCCGAGAATCAATTCCGAATAGGTGGGGATGCCCTCGTCATAATATAGCTTCATCAGTTCCTTAAAGCGTGATATCTCCATGTTCTCCCTGCCGATGTTCGCAAGAACATTGTCTGACATTGACTGGAAAGAGAGCGTGACGCCGCGGCTCAGTCCGTATTTGTTAAGCTCTCTGTTGATTTGCAGAACCGTGTCGTTATTGTGCTTTGCGTAATTGGCGCGGAACTTCTTAGGGTATCCGAACCCGCGGTGAATTTCAACAAGGCGTTTGACAATCTTTTCGTCGCGCTTTAGTATGCCGAAATTGGCGTCGGCACAGTAACAAAACTCGATTTTGTTTTTTGCCATCCATTCAATGTCTTGAATGACGCTGTCGAAAGGTATCTCGATGATGCGGCTTTTAAGACTGCACCAGTCGCAGTATGTGCAGCTGTATGGACAGCCGCGGTTTGTCTCAAGTATTGCCGAAAAACGTATATCGGGATTGTCCTCGATTATCTTGCTGAAAAGACCTGATAAATACGGCGAGATGTATTCGACGTCCGCTCTCGTGTCGTCGCCGTTGTGGACAAGCGCGCCGTGACTGTCGAAATATGAGATGTTTTTTATTTCGGCAAAGTCGCCGTTGCCCGCAAGAGCTTGTAAGAGACTTTTAAACGCCCGCTCTCCGTAACCGCGTATAAAAAAGTCGACAAACGGGAAGCTGTCCATACTGCCTTTGCCGACGCTGTGACCGCCGAACACGATGACACATTTCGGAAAAAGCTCTTTTATCTTTCGCGCCGCCGCGCGGTTATACTCGCTGTTCCATATATAGTTTGAAAAGGCCGCGACAGCCGGATTGTCAAGCAGCGGCAAAATATCGTCAATCGGCTCACGCTTGAAAAATATGCCGCCCATATTATAGTGTGCGGAAACACTTTCGTCCGCAAATGAATATGCCGCTATCACCCCGGCGGAATACGGAAGATAAGTCGTGCTTCCGTACATTATATTTGTTTGAAAAAAATAGACGTTGTTTTTGTTCATAAAATCAGACCTTGCACATTTTAGACGCGGTGTTGCCCTAAATTAATGGGAGCGCGAAAGCGAACATCAAAAGAATAAACAGGACAAGCAAATAGGGTCTTTGACTGAAAAATTTGTCTATCCTGCCGACGGATTTTAAAACGCTGTCGCCGACGTTAACGGCAAAGCCGTCGGAGCAGGAAATCATCAGCGTGAGCAGCGGCGTTATGCCTGCTGTCGTAAAAAACCAAAAGAAGTTGCAAAAAAACGCACCGGCAAGGCAAGCGGCAAACGACAATGCGACAAGCGTAAAAGCCTTGCCGCCCGACGGCTTAACACCGCTTTTTTTTGTCAAACAGAAAGCCGCAAGGCAAAATGCCGCCACAGGCACAACACAGAGGAACACCTTCGCTGTTTCGAGCCGATAAAGCTTAAGGAGGCCGAGAAATTGCAGCCTGTTGCCGTTGGATATGGAGTTGTATATAAACTTGTTAAACAAATAGTTAGACGCAATGCCGAAAACAACGGCGGCAGACGACGCGGCGGCGATGTCACGGAACTTTTTTTTCGCGGCGGTGTCGCTTTCGCGCAGGCTTAACATATATGATAAAATAAAAAGTGATGGCACGGTGCTGAAAAGCGACGGAACGGAAATTGTCAGGCTTATAAAAATGACAGCTGTCACAACGACCTTTGCGAAGTCTTTGAAAAGGGAAAGCACGGCTATGAAAAAAAGAATTGTGGAAACGGCGTGGAGCGCGTAGTCGTAAAAGTCATAATAAAAAAACGGCCGCACACTGACTTCCGCGACAATGAAAACCCAGTCGACCAACAAAAGGATAACCAAAAGCGTCGCGCCGTCGCTTTTGACAATATGCGCGAAACGGGCGACGACGGCGGCAAGGAACAAGACGGCAATAATTTCAAGACACAGGATTAAGACACCTTGGAGCGTGCTTAAACCGGACGACGGCGTCAGCGAGGGACGTAAACCGCGCGGCTCAAACTTGACAATGCTTTCAGACAGCAGTGTTTTCACAACAAGAAACACCGCGCCGTAAAGGAAAGTCTTATTAAAAAAGTGATATTTGGAAGAGCTTTTTGACAATTATCACACCACCTGCTGATATCGGTATCTTTTAAAGCAACCCGACAGCGGTTATAAAATATGCCGCCGACAAATAAAAAGCCTGCCTGTTGGCGGCGAAGAAGTCATAAATTCGGGCGGCCGCCGAAGTCGCGGCATCGTTTCTTTTTGCCAAATAATAAAGGCAAATGCAAATTTGCATCTGAATATTTACATCGAAATGCCTCTCATATTCAAGCGAAATAAGAAGCGGAAACATTGTCAGCACAGGCGAAATGAGGCAGAGAAAAAAGATGAACTTTTGGAACTTGTTTTCAGTGCTTTTGAGAGATTTAAGCCAAAAATAACCGCACGCCGCAAACATCGGGATATATAAAAGCAAAAGGTCAAAAACAAGCTTCCAAAATCTGCTGTCAAAGTTTAAAAAGTTTTCGATTAAATAGCTTATTCCCGGAAACATCGGAACAAAATATTCTACAAATACTGTGTCGACATACCATTGGACGGTTGAGTAAGGATCTCCCGTGTATCTTGAGAGGAAATATTCGCACATCTCCTTGGGGCTGCCGAAGGACAAGTCGTACATAACCGACGTGCCGTAGATTGACACGGCAATTATCAAGCCGTAAGAAAGAAGGCACACGGCGCCGTTTTTAATGCTGTAGCGGCTGTCGTAAAACTTTTGAAGCAGGACGATGGCTATTAAAATCATGCTGTGTAAGGAGTAATATATTGAAATCAATGTGCATAAAAGACAAATGCTCGGAACAAGCCATATCAAGTGTTTACGCTCCGCGAAAAGCACCGCGATTAATGTGAGCGCAATCATCAGCTTGTCTGTGTAAGATGACTCAAAGTACATGGCGAAAGACTGCGGATGAAACACGATAAGAACCAAAAGCATGACAACAAACGCGTATATCTTTCTGTCGCCGTCCGTTTTTTTCAAAACAATGCTGATGCAGACGGAGGCGGAGATTAAAAGCAAAACAGAAAAAGAAAACTGGAGTCCGCTTGCCAAGCCGGGAGTGACGGTGTCCGTAAAAAGCGAAATAACGTGCCCGATAAAACCACGCGTCATAAAACCGTGAGAGTAATTGAACAAGTAATGCATCAGATAATATCCGTTAGGTACGCTGATTCCGTTCATGTTTTTCACGGCAAGTATTATCAGGAGGACTGCGGCGGGAAATATGAAGTATCCGTATCTTTTAAAGAAGTTTCGCAACACCTTCACCTCCGAACGATTATATCACCGGGTATATTGTTTGTCAAGCAAGCGAGCCGTCGGCTATTATTGTATAATTACATAAAATGACTCCTCAAAGCAAGCCGCCGCTGAAGGGGAAACAGTTTTTTAATTGTGGTCGTCTAATGCGTTGTCAACATAAAAGACGGCCGCCGATACAGTCGACGGCCGCGAAGGATGTCGGTTGGATTTGTGCTGCTTTGCGTGTCGGCTGTCAGCTGCCGCCGACGATTTCCGCCAAGGAAGATATGTCAAAATCATCGGCTGTTTTTGCAAAATCATAAAGGCTTTTAAGCATTTTTACCGCTCCGCCGGGCAAATCGCTTTCAGCGTTTACGACTATGACAGGGTCGTGGACGCTAAGGCGCGCGAGAATCCAGCCGTTGATGTTTCCGTCCGCAGAAAGCCTTATTCCCTCGTGGTTATCCGCCGCCTCGACATAGCCGCGCGCGGAAGCGAAATGAGCCCAGCCCTCAATAAACCTTTCGCCCGCGGCTTTAAAGTCGCCTGAATTAATCTTTATCCTGACTTCCATTTCCTGCGCGGGGATTGAAAGGGAGCTTATAATGTCGCGGAGCGTTTTGCCTTCGCTTTTGAGCTTTGCGGCAAGAATGATTATTTTTGTCATGAGGTATGCCCCGTCGTCAAGAAAATAGTTGTCGGCAAACGACGCGTGTCCCGACGTCTCGATTGCAAGGGGGCAGCAAACGCCGCTTTTTACAAGCTCTGTCTGCTTGTTTATGATGTTTTTATATCCGCGCTTAAACCGCAAATGGACGCCGCCGATTGAGGCGATATATTTCGCCAGACCGTCGGAGGTCACGGAATCGGTGACGATTACGGCGCCCGGCTCGTCTTTTAAAGCGATGTATGACGCGACTGCCGCAAGACGATTTCTGTTGATTTCGGTGCCGTCGGCGGCGACACACCCCGCGCGGTCGACATCGGTGTCAAAAATTATGCCAAGGTCTGAGCCGCTGCCGACAGTGGCTTCGGCGGCAAAGCGCATTGCCGTCTTGTCCTCGGGATTAGGAATGTGATTTGGAAATGTGCCGTCAGGCTCAAGGAAAACACTGCCTGAAATATCGGCGCCGAGCGGCTCCAGGACGTCGTTCGCGTAAAATCCACCGGCGCCGTTTCCGGCATCGACGGCAATTTTGAAGCCTGACAGCGGCTTTTCGCAGTCGGCGGAGCTGACGCCGGCGCGTATTATGCCTTTTAAGCGCTCCGCGTAGCTTTTCATATAATCGACTGTTTTGACATTGCCGCCGCCGACAGGCGAAAAGCCGCCCTTTTCCGCCCTTTGCAGGATATCGGATATGTCGGAGCCTTCAAGCCCGCCGTCGGCGGTGAAAAACTTCAGCCCGTTTTTGTCCATGGGATGATGGCTGGCCGTTATCTGGATCGCGCCGTCGCACTTTAAATCAAGAGTCGTCATAAACATGGCGGGCGTGGACGACATACCGCAGTCAAAAACATTTGCTCCGACACCCGCCGCCGCGTTTATAACGGCATTTTTAATCCTCACGGATGAAATCCGCGGGTCATGCCCGACTGACAAGGAAAGCAGGCCTTGACGCCTGCCTGTCTTGATGGACAGCCATTCGGCAAACGCCGCCGCAATCCTGCCGACGACTTCGTCGCTAAGGTAAAGCGGGCCGCCCCCGCAGGCAACGCCAAGACCCCTGATGTCGCTGCCGCTCTTAAGGGCCTTCCAATTTGTGTTCATGTCGAATGCTCCTTTGACACTTTGGCGCGCGTGATGATTATGTTAAACAACGGGAGAAATAAACATGGGAACGACGACAATGCCTATAAGAACCGCAAGAAGCAAGACGTTCCATATGTCGGGCGACACGATTACGGTGCAGACGGCGCTGTGTCCGCTGTCGACGGAGGTCGCCTTGACAGTCGCCAACCCTCCGAAAGACGGTATCTTAAAAAATGAATATTTTTCAGAGAACGGGACAAACCTTGACGCCGTCACATTGCCCTCTGAATCCACTGAAATCAGCTTGCTGCTCGTCTCCCATTTGATTTCGCCGCTTGATGCCCCGGGGGGAGACAAAACCGCGTTTAACTTGACTGTTTTTGATGTCTTGACCTTGACGGGAGAATCAATTGTGATGCCTGTGACAGGCGTGCTGTTGTCGTCTATGGAGCAGACGCCGTAGGACAGGAAGGACATCAGCATAACCGCGATTAAAAGCGCTGAAAGAAACTTTTTCATTTTTATCATCCTTTGTTTAGTGTTTTGGTGACTCTGCTCAAAATATGCTTGTTCACATATTATAACAGCAAATTCACCATGTTTCAAGCACGTTTGTTTAAATTAATTCGTCATTTCACGCTCGGTTTTGCCCGGCTTTGCGGCATGATTATGCTTGACTTCATTTTTTTGCCATGGTATTATTACATATGGATTTATGCGCCCCCATAATCGGCGGAAGGAAGCGGAATTATGCTTAAAAAGATCGTCGCGCCTGTGATTGCCGCGTTATTATGCGCAAACACTTTTGCACCGGGCATTTTCACAGTCCCCGGAAGCCTCACTGTCGAATACATTGACGCCGCGGATTACGGCTATGAAATTGTGTCGGAGGGCACGGAGCTTTTGACAAGACATATAACAGACGGCAGCGGCAACCGTGTCGACTTGTCGTCCGAAGGCGTGTCGAGCGAGCGGACACGGGAGGTTCTTCCTTCAAAATATGATTTAAGGGACACAGGCAGAGTGACGAGCGTCAAGGATCAAGGCATCACCGGCACTTGCTGGGCTTTCGGGGCGCTGGCGGCGTGTGAGTCAAGCCTCATCACAAAGGGGCTTGCCGACGTTAACATCAACCTATCGGAGGATCATCTCATATGGTTCACCGGCAGAAGGGGATGGCGCACAGGCGACGGGATCAGCTTTTCAGTTGAAAAAGACGACAACAGCGCCGTCTATATGTCAGGCGGCTATTGGAACACGCCTGTCGCGACTCTCATAAGCTGGTCGGGCGCGGCTCTTGAGGCGGCTTACCCTTTCAACGGTTACAACATTAAAGCAAACGGCAATCACGCCGAAAGCAAACGGTTCATTTCAGATTTTCACCTACAGGATGTCAATGTCCTGTCGTTGAGCAACGATGCTGTGTCCGAAAGAAGCGAAGACATTAAGAAAGCGATAATAAACGGCGGCGCCGTCACAGTCAACTTCTTTTTCTCCGAAAAACACTTTAACGGCGGCACCGGTGCGTGCTATCAAAATCTGATGAATTCCTCAAACCATGAGGTGTCAATAACGGGGTGGGACGACAACTTCTCAATCTCTCACTTTTCAAGCAACGCGCGTCCGCCCGCGGACGGCGCGTGGCTTTGCAAAAACAGCTGGTCCGGGGATTACGGCGACGGCGGATATATTTGGCTGTCTTATTACGACACATCCATAAGCAAAGTCGTTTCATACAACGTGGAGTCCGCGGACAATTATGACACAGTTTATCAATATGACGGATATATTCCCTGGCTCAACAATTTTGCGTTTGAGGGTTTTAAGACAAGCAAAATGGCAAATGTATTTACGGCGTCAGGCTCCGAAAGCCTTGACGCGGTTGGATTTTACACGACACAGGAGGATGTCTCATACACAGTGGACATATATAAGCCCGCCTCAGGCGCCAGCCCCGAATCAGGGACGCCGCGCGCTTTGGCGGCGGGTACGCTGCCATATTCGGGCTATCACACCATAAAGCTTGACACTGCCGTTGCGCTTTTATACGGCGAAAAGTTTTCAGTCGTCATAACTCTCACGGCAAACAGCACGAGGGCAAAAGAGGTCTTTCTTCCCTTTGAGGGCGAAGTGTGGCAATGGGGCAACAACTCGGACAAGGTCTATTACACAAGCAATCTCGGCGAAAGCTTTTTATATCATCCGTCGGAGAAAAGATGGCTTGACTGCGGCGCCACCGCCGTCAAACAGGGCAAAGGACATTCCCTGCTGAACAACGCGTGCGTTAAAGCTTACACAAGCTACGACGAGGGGAGCGTGCCGCCCGAAAATGTCAAGCTTTTGACAAAAAGCCTCACCGTCAACTATAAATCAAGCTTTAAAATAACAGACGTGTCCGTAACACCTGCGTCCGCCACGAACAAAGGGCTTTTTTGGGGCACTTCCGACATTCATACGGCAGTCGTAGATAACGACGGCAACGTATTCGCCAAAAGCAGAGGAACGGCGACAATCTGCGTTGAAACTGTCGACGGAGCGTATCGCGACACATGCGAAATAAAAGTTAAATATTCCTTTGCCCAATGGCTTATTGTAATATTTTTGTTTGGGTGGCTATGGTATTGACAAATCAAAACAAACAAACAAAATCCCGAAAGATTATTTTCATCTGCACTGGCAACACTTGCCGCAGTCCTATTGCCGACGGGATTTTTAAGGCGATGCTTCGCGAAAGGGGCGTTTGCGGAATAAGCTCCGAAAGTGCCGGGCTTTGCGCCGTCCCCGGTATGCCGGCCGAGAAAAACGCGATTTCGGCGGCCGCCGAGCGCGGCGTCGATATCTCGCGCCACAAGGCGTCGCCCGCCGAGCAAAGCCTGCTCGACGGCGCGGATATTGTCGTCTGCATGACAAACGCCCACGCCGAGGAGCTTAAAAAACGCGTTTCACCGAAAAAAGTCGTCGTCCTCGGCGGCGGCATACCCGACCCTTACGGCGGCGGAATTGAGATATACAGGGAGTGCGTGTCGTCTGTTGAAAAGGGGCTTGCGGCACTCATGGACAATGCCGTTTTTGACGGCGGCGAGTTCAAAAGCTTCACACAGATAGATTCAGAGGACGTCGATATAACGGGCGGTTTTTGGAGGGAGCGGCAGGAGCTTAACAGGGACGTGACCTTGGGCGCCGTGCGCGGGCAATTTGAAGACACCGGGAGATTTGACGCTTTCGGGCTTGCGCGGGCAAAGGACAAGCCGTTTAAACCGCACATATTTTGGGATTCGGACGTTGCGAAATGGCTTGAGTCGGCAGCGCTGATACTTTCAAAAAACAAAGACAAAAAGCTTGAAAAGTTCATAGACGACATAGTTTGCCTGATTGAAAAAAGCCAATGCGGCGACGGCTATTTTAACACATTTTTTACAGCCGAAAATGCGGACAGGCGCTTCAAGGATCGAATGAGCCACGAGCTTTACTGTGCCGGGCATCTCATCGAGGCGGCTGTCGCTTACTTTCGCGCGACAGGCAAACAAAAATTCCTCAACTGCATGAGGAGATACGCGGACTTGATTGAAAAGGTTTTTAAAATTGACGGGCTTGCCGAATTTACGACTCCGGGTCATGAGGAGATAGAGCTTGCGTTAGTGAAGCTTTACCGCTGCACAGGCGAAACAAGATATCTTGAGCTTTCAAAATTTTTCATCGACGCCCGCGGCAATCCGTCAAGCAAAGAGGTTATCAAAGGTGAAAATCGGGCGGAATTGCAGGATCACCTGCCTGTCAGGGAGCAGGCGACGGCGGAGGGTCATTCCGTGCGCGCTTGCTGCCTTTACAGCGGCATGGCGGACATAGCGCGCGAATGCCGTGACACAGAGCTTTCAAACGCCTGCGAAAAGCTGTTTGACAACATCACAAAAAAGAGGATGTATATCACGGGCGGCATAGGCTCGACGCGTGACGGAGAACGGTTCACCGGCGATTATGACCTGCCCAACGACACGGCATACGCCGAGACGTGCGCCGCCATATCGCTTGCGATGTTCGGCGTCAGAATGAGCCTGATAAGCGCCGACTCATCATATGCGGACGTCGTCGAGCGTGTTTTATATAACGGGATGCTATCGGGTGTTTCGCTCGACGGCAAATCATTTTTTTACGAAAACCCGCTTGAAATAAATCTTTCGGACAGAAGCATTCCCGCAAAGGAGAACACGCGGCGCGCGATAACGCGGCGTGCCGAGGTTTTTGACTGCTCATGCTGCCCGCCGAACATCACGCGCTTTATAGCGTCGTTGGGAGGATACATTTACTCTTTCGGCGGCGACACAGTGTTTGTCCACCAATTCATAGACAGCGTGGCCGATTTCGACTTCAACGGGAGAAGAACTGTCGTCAGACAGTCGACAAGATATCCCGACGACGGCGCCGTGGTGTTTGAGGCAAAAGGAGTGAGAGGCAAAAGGCTTGCCGTGAGGATTCCGTCGTGGTGTTCAAATCACTCCTTTGATAAGCAGCCGTCAGACGTCACAAAAGGCTATGCTTACTTTGACATAGACAGCGATAAATTTGAGCTTTCTTACGAGATGGAAATGACGCCGAAATGGTATGAGGCATCGGCAAAGGTTTGGGCTGATGCCGGGAAAGTCGCGCTGGCAAGGGGTCCTGTCGTTTACTGCGTGGAGGGCGTCGACAACGGGCGTGAGCTTTGGACGCTTTATGCCGACATTTTTTCCCCCGTCAAAGAGATTAGGGACGAAAGGCTCAACCTCCTTTGCCTTGACGCCGCGGGTTACAAAAAGGCGGAGTGCTGCTGCCGGCCGTCGCCGCTTTACCGTCCGGTGAGCGGAAACTTTTTGCCGGCAAGGTTAAGGTTTATTCCCTATTACGCTTTTGCCAACAGAGGTGAAACAGATATGGCTGTCTGGGTCGGAAAGCTGTGCTAAGTGAGAAGCTGTTAATTGTTCCAATGGCAAACGAGCATATCGGCGCATTGACGGCGCTCGAAAGAGCTTGCTTTGCCGCGCCGTGGAGCGCCGCGGCGCTTTCCGCGGAGCTGTCAAACGAGCAGGCACATTTTCTTGTCGCTGTTTGCGGCGGCAAGGTCGCCGGATATATCGGGGCGCACGAGATTTGCGGCGAGGGGTATATCACAAATGTCGCCGTATATCCTGAATACAGGAGGCGCGGGATTGCGTCAAGGCTCATCAAATCCGCGGCAGAGGGTGCCGCTGGACGCGGGTGCGCGTTTTTGTCGCTTGAAGTCAGAGCAGGCAATCTGCCCGCTGTTTCGCTTTACGGCAAGCACGGCTTTTGCCCCGCCGGTCTGCGAAAAAGCTTTTACTCGGATCCGGAGGAGGACGCTCTGATTATGACCCTCCGATTTAAGCCGGAAAACACAAATCCCTGAAAACGGAGAATGAAAAATGTCAAGGACTGTTATCGAGGCCGACGGCAAAAACCTCCAGTATTGGAGAGACATATTAAAATACAGAAGTCTTGCCGCAACGCTTGCAAAGCGTGACATCACTGTCCGCTACAAACAGACGTTCATAGGGCTGGGCTGGTCCGTTATAAGCCCTGTCGTCAATATGTTCCTTATGTCATTTGTGTTCGGGCATGTCGCAAAGCTGTCAACCGACGGGCAGGCGCCTTACAGCGTGATGGTTTATGCCGGTCTGATTCCATGGACGCTTTTTTCGCGAAATCTTCAGATAGCGTCGGCGACGTTCCTCACAAGCGCCGGACTTATGAAAAAAGTTTATTTCCCGCGCATAATTGTCCCGCTTGGGACTTCTCTCGCGACATTTATCGACACTTTAATTTCTCTCGGGGTGCTGCTTGTAATAATGCTCACAAGCTTTTTCACAACAGGCTTTGTTCCGTCTCCGAGGATGCTGCTGCTTCCTTTGTTTGCGCTCCTGCCATCAGTTCTGGGGTTTTCAGCGGGGCTTTTTCTATCGCCCTTAAACATCAGGTTCAGAGACTTAAATCAAGCCATCCCGTTTCTCATCAACATAGGTCAATATGTTACGCCCGTAGCATATTCCTTCACTGTGGCGTGCGCGGCGGTGCCTCAAAAGTTCAGATTTATTTATTCGCTTAATCCGGCGGCGGGCGCCATTAACGCTTTCCGCTGGTGCATAATACCGACAAACGAATTCCACTGGCCGTCATTTTTGTCCGCGCTTGTTTTTATAGCGGTTTTCATACCGCTCGGAATTCGCAGCTTCCGCAAGGGCGAAAGAAATTTCGTCGATCTTGTTTAATGGTGAAGATATGGACGACAGAAAAACTGTTTTAAAAATTGAAAATGTCGGCAAAAAATATATGCTGAGGCAAAAAGCCCTTTATCCGGAAAACGGGTCGGGGCTCGACAAGATTAAATATAAGCTAAGCCTTAACAAGACTGTAAGCGAGGATTTCTGGGCGCTGAAGGATATAAATCTCGACATAAAAAAGGGTGAGCGCGTCGGGATAGTCGGGAGAAACGGAGCCGGGAAATCGACTCTTTTAAAGCTCATATCGCGCATAACGGAGCCGACAAAGGGGCGCATAGAATATGAGGGCACAGTTGCCGCCATGCTTGAGATAGGCACGGGCTTCAACCCCGAGCTGACGGGCAGAGAAAATGTCTATCTGAACGGAGCGATTCTCGGAATGTCGCGCGAGGAAATCGACGGCAAATATGATGAGATAGTGGACTTTTCCGAAATCGGCAGATTCATAGACACGCCGGTCAAGAAATATTCAAGCGGCATGATGGTACGCCTTGCTTTTTCTGTCGCGTCAACTTTAAACCCCGACATACTGATTATCGACGAAGTGTTGTCAGTCGGCGACATGCGATTTCGCTCAAAATGCCTTAACAAAATGTCGGAAATCGCAAACGACGGCAAGACCATACTGTGCGTAAGCCACATGATGAACATCATAAGAAACATATGCGACAGGGCGATTGTTCTTGAAGGCGGAGAGCTGATACACGACGGCGACGTCGAGGAAGCGATAAGGCTTTATAACGGAAAAGGCGACGACATGAGGGCGGGACACTATGAATACACAATCAAAAACAGGCAAAAGGGTTACAAGTGCGACAGGCTTGTCATAAAGAGCCTTGACATCACCGACAATGCCGACAGCGTATATATGTGGGACGAGCCCATAAGCTTCACGCTTAACATAGACGCCTTGACGGACGAGGAAGGCATAGGCATGAGGATACGCTTTTTGCGCGACGACGGCGCCCCCGCCGCAACAGCTTTTATAGAGCCGTTCGCCTCTTTTAAAAGCGGCGAAAACAGTAATGTCCGCGTCACAATCAGGAAGCATAATCTTGCGCCCGGCAATTACAGGGGGACGATAACTCTTGTAAAAGGGCGCCCGTATGATATCTTTAATAATTTAGACAGCATAAACGACGCTTTTTTTGTTACGGTGCTAAACGTGGGCGGCGATGAAGGCGGCATGGTCACAGACAACGCCGGCAGGCTTTGGGCGGAGTCGTGGGGAAGATCAAGGATAACGGACGCATGCGCCGAATTGGAATAGGGTGATTTTTTGAACAACTTTTCAATGTATTTTCACGGCGGGAGCGGAAACAGGGGCTGCGAAGCCATAGTGCGCTCGACATCGGCAATGCTAAAAGGCATATACGGCGAAAGCCGCGTTTCGCTTTTCAGCTTCGCTCCGGAACAGGACATAAAGGAGGGCTTGCCCGATATAGACAGAATTATCGGCGTTGAATACAAAAAAGAAGACCTTGTCAGGAGCATAACAATCGCCGACAAAATCAAAATCAAGCTGTATTCATATGTGTCAAACCTCAAGGCGGACGAATATTATTTTTCAATGTTCAACAAGGAGTTGCCGCTGTCGGGCGGCGGGCTTTTTCTCTCGGTCGGCGGCGATAATTACTGTTACGGTGAAAACAGCGTCATGACGGCTTTTAACAAGCGCTTAAAAGTCCTCGGAAAAAAGACGGTGCTTTGGGGATGCTCGCTCGACACAGACGCATTCACGGACTATAACATTGCCGACCTGAAAACTTACGACGCCATTTTCGCGCGTGAAACAGGGACATTAAACTTGCTTGATGAGCATGGTTTCACCAAAAACGTGTTTCTTTTCCCGGACCCTGCCTTTACGCTCGAAGCGGAGCTGCTTCCGCTGCCGGAAGGCTTTGCCGAAAAGGGCATGATAGGCATAAACGCAAGCCCGTTGATATTCAGGTATGAAAGCGAGGAAAGTCCCGGAATAGGCATGAGGGCTTATGAGCGGCTCATAGAATATATTATCGAAAAGACAGATTACGGCGTTGTTCTGATACCTCATGTCTTTTGGCCCACATGCAGCGATATTGAGCCTTTATCGCGTCTTTACGAGAAATATAAGGCGACGGGACGCGTCGTGTTTATTGACAAGGAATTTAACGCATCTCAGCTGAAAGGCTTTATCGCGCGCTGCAAGGCGTTTGTCGGCGCTCGGACACACGCGACAATAGCTGCTTATTCCTCCTGTGTTCCGACGCTTGTGTTGGGTTACAGCATGAAGTCAAAGGGCATCGCGGAGGATATTTTCGGCACAAGCGACGGGCTTGTCGTCCCGATTGGCGAGTTAAGCGATGAAAGCGCCCTTGCGGATCGCCTTTGCGAAATGCTGAAAGATTTTGACACGCACGAAAAAAGGCTGCGGGAGATTATGCCGGAATATAAAGCAAAGGCGGTGGACGCCGCGGCGAAGCTATATGAATCAAGACTTTTGTAAAGCTTCGGAGAAGGCGTTATCACGCGGATTTCACAATGTGTGACACACTTAATGTAAAGGGGATGCTCAAAATGCCAAGGTACAGCAGAGTGCTGCTGAAGCTAAGCGGCGAGGTGCTTGCGGGCAAGCAAAAAAGCGGAATTGATTCCGATGTCGTCAACGCGATAAGCCGCGCGATAAAGGAATGCTCCGAAATAGGCGTTGAAATGGGTGTCGTAGTCGGCGGCGGCAACTTTTGGCGAGGACGCTCAAGCGAGGGCATGGACAGGACGCGCGCGGATCACATGGGGATGCTTGCGACAGTCATGAATTCGCTTGCCCTGGCGGACAGTCTTGAGCGGCACGGCGTCATAGTGCGGGTTCAGACGGCGATAACGATGCAGCAAGTCGCAGAGCCTTACATCCGCAACAGAGCTGTCAGGCACCTTGAAAAGGGCAGAGTCGTTATATTCGGCTGCGGCACGGGAAACCCGTTTTTCACGACAGACACCGCCGCGGCACTGAGAGCTGTCGAAATAGGAGCCGACATCATGCTCAAGGCTTCAAACGTCGACGGCATATACGACAGCGACCCTCACGAAAATCCGGACGCGAAAAGATACGCCGCCGTAAGCTACAACGAGATTTTGGCAAACGACCTTAGAGTGATGGACGGCACCGCCGCGTCGCTTTGCAAGGACAACAAAATGCCTGTGCTTGTGTTCAGCCTTGAAAATCCGTCTAATATTGTCGCCGCAGTCAAGGGTGAAAGCATCGGCACGACAGTCACGCCATAAGCTTTAAACTTAACATAGCCACCATATCATCATAACAAGCAGGAAAGGAATGAGTTTCATCATGGAAAAGACTATGGAAATCGCGGAAGAAAAGATGGGCAAGACAATATCGGTGCTGAAAAACGAGTACGCGTCCATCAGGGCGGGGAGAGCTAACGCCGCTGTTCTTGACAGGATAAGAGTCGATTACTACGGCACGCCCACACCGATAAACCAGATGGCGGCAATTTCTGTCGCCGAGGCGAGGATACTTAATATCCAGCCTTGGGACACAACGACGCTCCAGTCCATCGAAAAGGCAATACAGCAGTCGGATCTCGGTATAAACCCGCAAAACGACGGGCGCATAATCAGGCTTGTGTTCCCGCAGCTGACAGAAGAAAAGCGCAAGGAGCTTGCAAAGGATGTCCGCAAAAAGGCGGAGGAAGCAAAGATAGCCATCCGCTCCGTGCGCAGAGACGGCATCGACAAGATGAAAAAGATGGAGAAGTCCTCGGAGATAACGGAGGACGACCTCAAGGTGGGCGAAAAAGACTTTCAGGATTTGACAGACAAATATGTTAAGGAAGTTGACGATGTCGCGGCCGCCAAAGAAAAAGAAATCATGGAGATATGATATGACAGACGCCGAAAAACTCCCGTCGCATGTAGGGATAATTATGGACGGCAACGGACGCTGGGCAAGGCAAAAGGGTCTTGAGAGAAGCGAGGGGCACAAGCAGGGAGCGGAAGTGTTTCGCGATATCTGCACACACGCCGCCGACATCGGAATAAAATATGTCACCTTTTATGCTTTCTCGACAGAGAACTGGAAGCGCCCTCAAGCGGAAGTGTCGTCAATAATGGACATTTTCAGGACATTTTTGAAAGAGGCGGAGGATCGGCAGCAGGAAAACGAGGAGCGAGGGCTGCGTTTCCGGTTTATAGGGGACATAGGGGGGATACCGGAGGACATAGCCGTCAGAGTGAATGCTCTTGAGGAGCGATCGTCGGACAAGACAAAGACGACAGTAAACCTTGCCGTCAATTATGGCGGCAGAGACGAGATTGTACGCGCCGTTCGGCGCATAGCCGAAATGGTTAAAAAGGGCGAGGCGGAGCCGTCGGATATAGATGGGGCAATGATTTCCGGCGGCCTTTTCACGGCGGGTCAGCCGGACGCCGACCTCATAATCCGCCCGAGCGGTGAGCAGAGGCTGTCAAACTTTTTGATTTGGCAGTCGGCATATGCCGAGTTTTGGTATTCCGATGTCTTGTGGCCGGATTTTACAAAAGACGATTTTGACAAGGCGCTTGAGGCATACGCCGCGCGCTCCCGCCGCTTCGGCGGAATTTAAAGCAATTGTGAGATTGAGATAATGAAAGGTGGAGGGCCTGCCGAAGGCCTGTGTGAGATTATATGAAGACCAAAGTAATGACCGGTATCGCGGCGTCATTGTTAGGGATAACAGTGCTAATCCTTCAATTCACGCCGGTAATGGGCATTTTTGTCGCCTTATTTTCGGTTTTGTCGGTCTATGAGATACTAAGGACGGCGCAAGTCAAGAACAAGCCGATGTTTGTCGTCTGCTGCATTGTCGCCGCCGCGATTCCGCCCGCTGTGGAATACAAAATCTTTGACCGATATCCGCTTCCCATTTACACCCTTTTGTTCGCATATGTGTTTATTCTTTTTGCACTGATGCTGGCACAATACGAAAAGACGCGATTTGAGCATACGGCGATATCATTTTTTGTTTCAACAATGATTCCGTGCAGCATGTCGTCGCTCATGCTCATTCGCGATATGTACAAAGTCACGGACTTCGACCCATACACAAAGACAAATTGCGTGTTTCTTGTGCTTTTTGCCTTGATGTGCGCGTGGATAACGGACACAGCTGCCTTTTTCTTCGGGAGGAAGTTCGGCCGTCACAAAATGGCTCCGAACATAAGCCCCAAAAAAAGCTGGGAGGGAGCAATCGGCGGCATTGTCGGCAACACAGCCGTTTCGCTTATCGTGTGGGCGTGCTTTCAGTTTGCCGCAAAAAAAGGACTTGTGACAGCTTTGTTTATGCCCGCGTGGGCAGTGGCGGCGGCGTCTGTGGTATTGTCCGTGGCGGCGATGCTCGGTGATCTTTCGGCGTCTGCCGTAAAGCGAAACTACGGCGTAAAGGATTTCGGCACAATCATGGGCATGGGCAACGGCGGAGCAATGGACAGGTTCGACAGCGCGCTGTTTGCCATTCCCGCCACATACGGAATCATATTGCTTTATGAGAGCATCAGATAATAAAAACGGACGTTGGTGTTTATAATATGCCGAGGCTTACAGTCTTGGGATCGACAGGCTCAATCGGAAAGCAGGCGCTTGATGTCGCAAAGCTTCGCGGAATCGAAATATTCGCTCTGACCGCCAACTCCGGAGTTGACGCCATCGAAAAACAAATAAGAGAACACAAGCCGCGGCTTGCGGCTTTGGCGGACTGTAAAAAAGCGGCGGAGCTGAAAATCAGAGTCGCCGACACCGGCACAAGGGTTTTGTCCGGCGAGGACGGCGTTTGCGAATGCGCCGGCTCCGGTGCCGACACTGTTCTTAACAGCATTGTCGGCATGGCGGGGCTTCGCCCCACTCTTGCAGCCATTGACGCAGGCTCTGAAATCGCGCTTGCGAACAAAGAGGCGCTCGTCGCGGGGGGCGAACTTGTCACGGGCGCGGCGCGCAGGAAGGGTGTGCGCATTCTTCCCGTGGACAGCGAGCATTCGGCTGTGTTTCAGTCGCTGCAAGGCTGCTCGGCGGCCGCCGAGATAAAAAGGATTATCCTCACGGCTTCGGGGGGACCGTTTTTCGGCATGAAAAAGGAGGAGCTGTCAAAGGTCACTCTTGCCGACGCGTTAAAGCATCCGAACTGGAGCATGGGCGCAAAAATATCAGTCGATTCGGCTACCATGATGAACAAGGGTCTTGAGCTTATCGAAGCTGTTCGGCTTTTTGACGTGCCGCCCTCACAAGTTGACATACTTATTCACAGACAGAGCGTTGTGCATTCGCTTGTCGAATACAGCGACAATTCCGTCATAGCCCAGCTCGGCGTTCCAGACATGAGGATCCCCATACAATACGCCTTGACATATCCTCACAGATATCCTTCGCCGGTGCGCCAATTAAAGCTTGAGGAATGGGGAAAGCTAACCTTTGAGTCTCCCGATTACGACACGTTTCCCTGCATCAACATATGCCGCGCCGCAATCGAAAAAGGCGGACTTTTTCCGGCGGCTGTCAATTCGGCAAACGAGGCGGCAAACGAGCTTTTCAGGCAGGGCAAAATCGGATTTTCAGATATTCCGATGATTGTGGGCGAGGAGGCGGAGCGGGCGCCGAACACTGACGCCTTTACGCTTGAAGATATTCTCCTGCTTGACAGGCTCATAAGAAGCCGTATAAAAAATAAGGTGGTTCGATGATGTCAGATTTTCTTTCAACTGTTTTCGCAGCTTGGAGCAAGGCGTGGCCGATACTTTTTGCCGTGTTGTTTTTCGGTCTGATAATCCTTTCTCACGAGCTTGGACACTTTTTTTTCGCGAAGCTTTTCAATGTAAAGGTGAACAAATTCGCGATTGGGATGGGTCCGCCGATTCTCAAAAAGAAAAGGGGCGAAACAGAATACTCCCTGCGAATTTTCCCGATAGGCGGCTATGTTATCATGGAGGGGGAGGATGAGGAAAGCTTTGACGAACGCTCTTTCGACAACGCGAAGGTGTGGAAAAGGATGATAATAATAGCCGCCGGGGCTGTTGTCAACCTTGTTTTGGCTTTGTTTATTGTCATGTTTATGCTTAGTCAGGAAAGCTTGATAGGCACGCCGCAGATAAACAGGTTTTTTGAAAACTCGACGACACAGCAGTCGGGTCTTGAAAAAGACGACGTCATAAAGATGATAAACGGCAGAAATGTTTATTCGGAATATGACTTGAGCTTTCTGCTTTCGCGCGATAAGGACGGCTTGGTGGACTTTGTCGTCGAGCGGGACGGTCAAAAGATAGCCGTTAATAACGTCCGTTTTGAAATGCGCGAAAACAGCGGCGGCGGCGAGTCAATGGTTCTTGACTTTATTATTGTCGGAGTGGAGCCGACGTTCCTGTCAGTCATAAAATATTCGGCGCTTGAAGCCGTATCATTTGCGCGGATAGTTTGGATAAGCTTGTTTGACCTTGTGACGGGGCAATACGGCTTCAAGGATCTTTCCGGCCCCATCGGCACAGTCAGCTATATAGCGCAGGTGACACAGCAGACAGTGCAGACGACAGACCTCACGCCGATTTTAACAATGCTGACGCTTGTTTCCGTAAACATCGGCGTTTTCAACCTTCTGCCGATTCCGGCACTTGACGGAGGAAAGCTTTTTTTCCTGTTCATCGAGCTTATAAGGCGAAAAAAGATAAATCCAAAATACGAGAGCCTTATACACGCCGCGGGATTTATGCTGCTCATAGGCATGATGGCCGCCGTTTCGCTTTCCGATATAATAAAGCTTGTCAGGGGTGATTTGGCTTGATAGCAAGAAGAAAAAGCCGCCCCGTAAAAGTCGGAAACATAACGATTGGCGGCGGCGCTCCGGTCACTGTCCAGTCGATGCTAAGCAAAAGGGCGGACGATATATCCGGCAGCGTAGAGCAGGCAAGGGAGCTTGAGGCGGCGGGGTGCGATATCATTCGAGCCGCCGTGCCCGACATCAAGTCGGCGCGGCTCATAGAGGCGCTGAAGCAAGGCGTCGGAATGCCTGTCGTCGCGGATATTCACTTTGATTACAAAATCGCTCTTGAGTGTGCGGCGGCGGGCGCGGATAAGATAAGGATAAACCCCGGCAACATCGGCTCTGCGGAAAGAGTAAAGAAAGTCGCGCGCGCCTGCGCCGAAAGGGACATCTCAATCAGGATAGGCGTCAACTCAGGCTCTGTGGAAAGAGAGCTGCTTGCAAAATTCGGCGGCGCAACTCCGCAGGCAATGGCGGAAAGCGCCGTTAACCATATCCGACTGCTTGAAAAGTTTGATTTCAGCGATATTGTCGTTTCAATAAAATCATCAGATGTGAAGAATACCATCGAGGCTTATGAGCTTGTGTCGCAAATGTGCGGCTGCCCGCTTCATCTCGGCGTTACGGAGGCGGGTACATACAGGATGGGTATTGTCAAGTCAAGCATAGGAATAGGCGCTCTGCTTGCAAAGGGAATCGGCGACACAATCCGTGTTTCATTGACTGACGACCCGATAAAGGAGGTTCGCGCCGGTGCAGACATACTTAAGGCGCTCGACCTTGCGGGCGGCTCCCCGCGGATTGTTTCCTGCCCAACCTGCGGGCGCACAAATATCGGGATGATACCTCTTGCCCGCGAGATTGAAAAACGTCTTGAGGGCTGCAAAAAATCTATTACAGTGGCTGTGATGGGCTGTGCTGTGAACGGCCCCGGCGAGGCGTCCGCCGCCGATGTGGGCATAGCGGGAGGCGACGGCTGCGCGGTGTTGTTCCGAAAGGGAGTAATTGTGCGCAAAGTGCCTGAAAACATGATTGTCGACGAGCTTATGAAGGAAATCGACAGCTTATAAAAAGGGATGGTATAAAATGAAGCTGCTTGTGCTTGACGGCAACAGCATAATAAACCGCGCGTTTTACGGAATCAAGCTTCTCACGACAAAGGACGGGCGATTTACAAACGGCATTTACGGCTTTTTAAATGTCATGCTCAAGCTATGCGACGAATTCAAGCCCGACGGTGTGGCGGCGGCGTTTGACTTAAAGGGACCCACATTCCGCCACGGTATTTACGGCGATTACAAGGCCGGAAGAAAGCCCATGCCCGACGAGCTTGCGGGTCAGATTCCTGTTTTAAAGGAGCTGTTGTCGGCGCTCGGTCACACGGTCGTCGAGTGCGAGGGATACGAGGCGGACGACATACTCGGCACGCTGTCAAGGCTCTGCTCCGAAAATGACGAGTGGGAGTGCGTAATCGCGACGGGCGACAGGGACAGCCTCCAGCTTGTCGGCGGTGAAACCGAAGTGATGCTTGCCGCGACAAAAATGGGCAGACCGGTCACGACACATTACACGCCTGAAAAAATATTTGAGGAATACGGTGTGGAGCCAAAGCTGCTGATAGACATAAAGGCGCTCATGGGCGACAGCTCCGACAATATTCCCGGCGTCGCCGGAATCGGCAAAAAGACGGCGTCCGATCTTGTTTCAAGGTTTGGCGGAATAGACGAAATTTACGGCGGGCTTGACGAGCTTGACATAAAGCAGGGCGTAAGGGACAAGCTGTCGGCGGGCAGGGAAAGCGCCTTTTTGAGCAGAACGCTCGGGACAATAAACTGCGCGGCGCCGATTGAAACAGACCTTGGAAAATACGCTTCGTCACCTCCCGACGTCTTTGCCGTAACAAGCCTTCTGACAGACCTTGAGATGTTCGGGATGCTCAAAAGGCTTAATCTGAAAGCGGCGGAACCGGCAAAAGAAACACCGCGCACAAAAGCACAAACGCCTGTAAAGACGTCGGAGAGGACGGACACGGACGCCCTCCTCGGCGAGCTGCGCATGGCGGGCAAGGCTTATTTTACGAGCGGCTATGACGGCGGATTTTTAACAGAGATGCGGTTTTTCAACGGCGAGGCTGTAAGCCTTGCGACTTGCGGCACCTTGTCTTTTCCGTCTTTTGTCCGAGATTTTTCAGAGGACGATAAAATAAAAAAGTTTACGTTTGACTGCAAGCCGCTTTACGCCTACGCCCACAGAAACGGGACAGACGTCCGCGCCGTCGCGATGGATATGACGCTTGCGGGCTATGTCCTCAACCCGTCGTCGGGCAGTTATCAGCCCGATCGCCTGGCGCAGGAATACGGCGCTTCAATCAGCGCGGCGGACGAGCCTGAGTCGGAGGCTGTCCTTTCGCTGCCGGAGCTTTGCGACAAGGCTGCGGAAATGATAGCGGAAAACGGTCAGAACGACTTGCTTTACAAGATTGAGATTCCGCTTGCAAGGGTTCTGGCGTCAATGGAAAACGCAGGGTTTGAAGTTGACGAGGACGGCATTGTGGCGTTCGGCAATCGGCTTGACGCGACAATAAACGGCTTGACGGCGGAGATTTTTGATGAGATAGGCTTTGAGTTTAACCTTAATTCCCCAAAGCAGCTTGGTGAAGCGCTGTTTGATAAAATGGGAATACCGGCGCGGAAAAAGACTAAAAACGGCTATTCGACAAGTGCCGATGTGCTTGAGGGACTGGAGCGTGAATTTCCTGTCGTCGAAAAGATTCTTCAATACCGCACCCTCGCAAAATTAAAATCGACATATTGCGACGGACTTTTAAAAGTTATTTCGTCCGACGGCAGGATACACTCGACTCTTAACCAGACAGAAACAAGGACGGGCAGGATATCATCCGCCGACCCAAACCTCCAAAACATCCCGGTGCGCTCCGAGCTTGGGCGTGAGATGCGCAAGTTTTTTAAAGCGCGCGACGGTCATGTGCTTGTCGACGCCGACTATTCGCAAATCGAGCTGCGTGTCCTGGCGCACATATCGGGCGACGAAACAATGATAAAAGCGTTTAACGACGGCGACGACGTACATGCGATAACGGCGTCGCAGGTCTTTAACATGCCGCTCGACATGGTGACGCCGCTCATGAGAAGCAGGGCAAAGGCCGTTAATTTCGGCATAGTTTACGGCATCGGCGCGTTTTCGCTTGCAAAGGATATCGGCGTCACGCGCGCCGAGGCGGACAGATACATTAAGGAATACCTGCGCCACTATTCAGGCGTTGACAGATATATGCAAAATGTCGTCGCCCGCGCGAAGGAAACCGGATATGCCGAAACAATGTTCGCGCGCAGGCGCTACCTCCCGGAGCTTGGCTCGTCAAACGGAAACATGAGGGCGTTCGGAGAGAGAGTGGCGCGGAATATGCCGATTCAGGGCACCGCCGCCGACATTATAAAAATTGCGATGATACGCGTGCATGAAAGGCTTGCGGCGGAGGGGATGGGCTCAAGGCTGATAATGCAGGTTCATGACGAGCTGATAGTCGAGGCGCCGGAGAGCGAGGCGGAAAAGGCGGCCGAGATATTAAAGCACGAGATGGAAAACGCCGCCGAGCTGAGCGTCAGGCTTGAGGCAGACGTGCATATCGGCAAGACATGGTATGACGCGAAATAGAAACCTTAAACAATTTCTTGAGTGCGGGTTTATGACCGCCGTAAAACGGTGATATATTTGAAAATCGGAAACATAGAAATCAAAGGAAAGGCGGCACTGGCTCCTATGGCGGGCGCCGCCGACAGAGCTTTCAGAGAGATTTGTGTCGGATACGGAGCGTCATATGTCGTCGGTGAAATGGCAAGCTCAAAAGGGATCAGCATGAACGACAAAAAGTCGTCGCGGCTTTTATTTATTTCCGCGGACGAGCGCCCCGCCGCCGTTCAGATTTTCGGGCGCGAGCCTGAAACAATGGCGTCGGCGGCAGCGGCAGCCATGAAATATGAGCCGGACATAATTGACATCAACATGGGATGCCCCGCGCCTAAGGTTGCGGAAAACGGCGGCGGCTGCGCATTGATGAAGGATCCGCTCCTTGCTCAAAAGATAACGCGTGCGTGCGTCAAAGCCGTGCCGGTGCCCGTTACGGTCAAGATGCGCGCGGGGTGGGAGAGCGGCGACCACGATGCCGTTGAGCTGGCTGTCAGGTGTGAGGACGCGGGCGCGGCGGCAGTCGCCGTTCACGGCAGGACACGGGTGCAGATGTATTCGCCGCCTGTCGACAAAGACATAATAAGGCGCGTAAAGGAAAGCGTTTCCATACCCGTTATCGGAAACGGAGACATAACAGACGGAAAAAGCGCGGCACAGATGTTGAGCGAAACAGGCTGCGACATGATAATGATCGGGCGCGGCGCTTTGGGCAGACCGTGGGTTTTCAGCCTTATAAACACATACCTTGACAAGGGCGTTTTTTTGCCTGAGCCGTCTGTTGAGGAGCGCATGGAGGTTATGCTCCGCCACATTGAAAAGCTGTGCGAATACAAGGGCGAACACATCGGGATAAGAGAAGCAAGAAAGCACGCCGGATGGTATATAAAAGGAGTCCGCGGCGCCGCCGCGTTCCGTGCCGAAATCGGCGCCGTGTCATCAATGGATCATCTTCGCCGCCTTGCGGACAAGGTGGCGGAGTCCGAGTGTGGACAATGACTTTGAGCCGCTGTCCGCCCGATTGCAGGCTTTGTCTGTAATCGGGGCTTTTTAAATTTCGGGCGCTGATTAAAGCGGCGGCGTGCGCTGAAATTTGCAGATAAAAGCAGTTGAAATTATTCGTTGGGCTATTGTGCTTTGACGATTGATATGTTATCATGATTATTGCTTAAGTATATCGAAAGGGTGATGATGTGAAAACTGTAAAACCGCGCGTGCTTTTTGATATGATCGGACAGCTTGAGCGATACAGCGAGCTGATGTCACATGAAATTCCGGAGTGGCAAACATACGACGGGCAATATTTAGGAAACGGCAAATTTGAGTTTTACGAGGATACGGCGGAAACAAAGCGAATCGGGGACTTTTGGACAGCCCGATATGACTGTGCAAGGAAGTTTTTTTCGACAGTAAAGCTCCCGCCCGAATTTAAGGGGCAAAGCATACGCCTGCGTATAGATTTCGGCGGCGAGATACTTGTCAGGATAAACGGGGAAATAGTCGGCTCCGCCAACTCGAGGGTGAGCAGCGGCTGGAACGAACGTGACATAATCATCATCCATCCGTCGCCCGAGACAAATCTTGATGAAACGATTTCGATTGAGCTTGAGGCATGTGTTGATTCATTCGGCTTTTGTGACGCGGCGATGGACGGGGCAAAGGAAGTCGACTGCAAAATGTCACGTGCTGATTTTTTCGTCGTCGACGAGGTCTGTCACAAATATTTTCTTGACGTGTCAGCCGTTTGGGACGCGCTGCCAGAGATACGCGACGAATTTATCAAGGAAAAGGTTTATGCCGCGCTTGACGATTCGCTCCACATGGTCGACTTTGATTTTGACGAAGCGCGCGTTCGTGCCTCAATAGCGGAGGCTTCCGAGTTTTTGGAGAGCGAGCTTTCAAAGATTTCGCACACTCCGCAGGCGGAAGTCATAATGGAAGGTCACAGCCACATCGATATTGCGTGGCTTTGGCGAGTTCAGGAGAGTGAGCGCAAGGCGGCGCGCACATTTTCAAACAATCTTGCGCTGATGGATATTTACCCGCAGTTTACATTCGCGCAAAGCCAGGCGATACTTTACGACATGACAAAAAGGCTATATCCGGAGCTTTATGAGCGCATACGCGAAAAGGTGCGCAACGGTCAATGGGGCGTAGTGGGCAATGTCTGGGTCGAAGCGGACACAAACATCGCCTCCGGCGAAGCGATGATAAGGCAGCTCCTTTACGGCAGGGAGTTTTTCAAAAAGGAGTTCGGCGTCACATCCGACACATATTGGCTGCCCGATTGCTTTGGCTTTTCATGGGCACTGCCGCAGATAATCAAGCGCAGCGGGATGAAATATTTTATCACGGCAAAGCTTTCGAGCCAGGACACAAACAGATTCCCGCACACGATTTTCAGGTGGAGGGGATCCGACGGCTCGGAGGTTATAGCCCACAATCAGAGAACCCACTACCAGGGCGAATACACACCAAAGCAGATATACGACGCGGCATACACAAACGACCAAAAAGATGTCGCCGGCACATCTTTCAGCATGTACGGCTACGGCGACGGCGGAGGCGGCTGCACATACAAGATGGTCGAAAACGGCATAAGGCTTCAAAACTTTCCGGGACTGCCGAAAACAAAGATGGGTCATCCCGACGAATTTTTTGAAAAGGCCGCTGAAGCCGCCGACAGGCTGCCTGTATATAACGACGAATTATATTATGAAAACCACAGAGGCACATACACGAGCCAGGCATTTGTCAAAAAAGGCAACAGGCGCGGCGAGCTTCTTATGGCGCGTGTCGAGATGGCGTCAATTTTTTCAGGCGCCGTTTACGACATGGAAAAGGTTGAGGAGCTTTGGAAATTGCTGCTGAAAAATCAGTTTCACGACATCCTGCCCGGAACATCGATACACGAGGCGACGGAGGACTGCCGCCCCGACTATGAAAGACTTCTCGGAGAGGGCGGCGCTTTGAGGGACGCGGCGTTGTCGTCGATTAACGAGACAATAGGCGTGCCTTCGGACGGTGTCGTCGTCTGGAACCTCACGAGCCGCCCCATAAAATCTCCCGCGTCGGCCAAGGTGTCGTCGGTGGATGCTTCGTTTGAAGGCATACCTTCGGCGGTATATAATGAAGGCGGCGAAACCCGCATATCCTTCATTGCGGAGGTTCCGGCGATGGGATATAAGTTTATTCCTTTCAGCAAAAAGGCAAGCGGGATGCCGCTTGTCACGGCAAGCAAAAGACTTCTTGAAAACGAAATACTAAGAGTCGAGCTTGACGAAAACGGCTTGCTCACATCTGTTTACGACAAGGAAAACGGCAGGGAAACGCTGTCGGGAAAAGGAAACGCGCTGACTGTCTTTATTGACAAGTGCGTGCATGAAACAGCGTGGAACCTTGAGCTGAATTACAACAAAAAATCATGGGCGCTTGACAAAGCGGAGAGCGTCGAGGTTTTGGAGCAAAGCGAGCTGCGCGGTGTGATAAGAGTCGTCCGCAGCTTCAACAAGTCAAAAATCACGCAGGACATCGTCCTTTATGCAGGCGGCAGGCGCGTCGATTTTGAAACAGTCGTCGATTGGGGCGAGCGCGACAAGGTGCTTAAGGCGGCGTTTGAAGTAAACGTGCTTAACACAATGGCATCGTTTGAGATAGCTCACGGCGCGATAAAACGCCCGACCCACCGCAACAATTCTTACGACGCGGCGAAATTTGAGCAGTGCGCTCATAAATGGGCCGACATATCAGAGGGCGATTACGGCGTCAGCATCTTAAACGACTGCAAATACGGCTATGACATTAAGGACAGCACGATGAGGATAACCTTAATGCGCGCGCCGACATGTCCCGACAGATTGGGCGATCTCGGCGTGAACTCATTCGTTTACAGCTTTTACCCGCACACCGGTTCTTGGCAGTGCGCAGGCACTGTCGAGGAGGCGGCGGCGCTCAATGTCCCGCCGCAGGCGTTCGAGGTTGCGAAGAAGGAAGGCGCCCTGCCGCAAACCATGTCGTTCATATCATGCGACCGCGACGATATAGTCATAGACGCAGTCAAGCAGGCACAGGACGGGAGAGGTATAATCCTTCGCCTTTATGAGGCAAAGCAGCGCAGGGGCAAGGCGACAATCACATCAAAGCTTCAGTTTTCAAACGTGACGGAATGCAACCTCATGGAGGAGGACGAGCGCGCGGTGCCGTCGGAGCGCGGCAGCTTTTCATTTGAAATAAAGCCGTTTGAAGTTAAGACCTTCAGGCTTTTTAATTAAGGAAGGGAACTAAGATGAAAAACAAATCATTTAAAATCATTTCGATCATCATGAGCCTTTGCATCATTTTCTCCGCGGTGACGGTTGTCCCGGCAGCGGCGGCGGGGGCGGGCGAAAGCGTTTCTTCGGACAGCTTAAAGGTTAAGCTGGTGGGAGAATTTTTCGCCGCTTTGACAAGAGGCGTTGACAAATTTGTCAACGGCATTTTAAAGGTGATAGCCGCCGTGATGCCGCAGTCGTCCGGCTGCACAAAGCTCGGCGACTATGAAAGCAAAAACTTCTTCAGCGGCAGCAAAAACTTTCTTGACGAGGCGCCCAAAAGCGCGCAGTGGAGTCTCGGCTATGGTCAGCGCGTCCTGACACCCGAAGACTTGCTCGACAGACCGTACTATATGGGCGGTTTTGACGTCGCCAACGTAATTACCGGCAAACACGACGACATAAAGGTTCGCTGCGTTTGTATCGACGACGGGACAAGAAGGGGCAAGGTAATTTTTGCCGTAATCGACGCGGTAGGGCTTTCAAACAAAGATGTGCGCGGCATCCGCGAGACTTTTATCGAGGCTGTCGGCGGCGCGGATGATTTCGCGGCCGTAAACATAAGCGTGACGCACACGCACAGCGGCATTGACACACAGGGGATATGGGCGGTGTTCGGAGTTTACTCTCAGGACAAGTCAAACATCTTAAAATCATTGTTCCCGATTTTCAACAAGGGCGAGCCTGTGTCGGGCGTTGACAAAACATTTATGCAAAGAGTATACACACTCTCTGCCGAGGCGATGATTGACGCGTGCGATTCAATGACGCCGGGAGAGATGTATTACGCCGAAAAGGACGCGGGGAAATATTTCAAGGTGAGGAAGGACCCGAGCAATTTTATTAAGGAGATTTCACGCTTTCGCTTTGAGCCGAATGTAAACAACGACGACGACGAAAGCAATGACGTCGCCCCGACAATAATAGCGAACTTCGGCTGTCACCCTGAGACAGTCGGTTACGGCGGCAGCATAATGTCGGCGGACTTCATCCCTTATATGGAGCAGGTTATGAACGAAGCCGGATATAACTTTCTTTTCATCCAAGGGGCGATAGGCGCCATGATAACCTCAAGCAGAGGCCCGTCAAACGATGGACTTAAGCTCCAGCGCTACCAGGAAGCGATTCGGCAGGGCGAGGAGTTGGCATATTTTGTCCTCGGCATGACATACGACGAGCAGGAGTGCAAAGACCTTGTCGTCGACCATGAAAGAGAAGCGGCGGACTTGGCGGCGCTCGGCGACAACGCCTCGGCTTATACGCCGTGGTATGAGGATTGGACGGCGGTCAAGGAGCAAAGAATCGATCCCTTTATCAACATTGCCATCGAGGAAGTAATTATCAAGATAGACAACCCGATTCTCAAGATCATCGGCAAGCTGGGCGTGACAAGCAACGACCTTTTAAAGGACGATAGGGGGACATTTTACACCGCGATTGAGATAGGCTATATCGAGTTCGGAAAAAACATCAAGGTTCTCATGAGCCCGGGCGAGACAAACCCCGATTTTGTTAACGGCGGCATATCAATGAGCGCGGAGACATCGACGCACAGGAAGGATTTCCAATATGCTCCGCTCAAAGAGCTTAGCCAATATTTCGGCGAGGACGACCATATTCTTGTTTTCGACGAGATGAACGACGCGGCAGGATATATAAACCCCGACAACGACTATGCGCTGATAGTTTTAAGATACACGGCGGAGGGTGTCGGCATGAACACTAACGCGCTGCTGTTTTCGTTCGCAAAGAACATAGGCTCGACACTTATCGGCACATTTCTTGAAATCATAGAGGCACACAAATAAAAAAGCCGGCGAATTGCCGACGTTATAAAATTAAGAATCAAACTTTAAGGGCCGTCAGTTGTCTTTGGCTTAAGGCGCAAAGAATGCTGGCGGCCCGGCTAAGATAATGGAGGGCAAAGCTTTATGAAAATCAAACCCCTTAAAATGCCGCTTTGGGACAAACCCCCGGGGAAATGTGAAGAAATTCCGCAAATCACATATTACGGCGCGGCTCTCAAAAGGACAGACGCGGCTGTTGTGATTTTCCCCGGCGGAGGATACGGCGGAAGGTCGTCGCATGAGGGCGAGGGATATGCAGAATTTTTAAACGCCGACGGCATCGACGCCTTTGTTGTGGATTACAGGGTAAGCCCGCACCGATTTCCGCTTGAGCTTCTTGACGCGCGGAGGGCGGTAAGGTTTGTGCGGCATAACGCGGAGCGGTTCGGGATTGACCGCGAAAAGATAATCGCCATGGGCTCGTCCGCCGGAGGGCATCTTGCCGCCATGCTTTGCACATATAAAAAGCCTGTTAATTTTGAGGGCGCGGACAGAATTGACGCGCAGGAGTTTTTGCCGAACGCGCAGGCGCTTTGCTACCCCGTCATTTGTTCGCCGAGCGGCGACAAAGTGGCGCATGTCGGGAGCTATGAAAACCTGCTCGGCAGCGAAAATATGTCGTTTGCCGACAATGTAAGCCCCGAAAAAAATGTCCGCCCGTCAACACCGGCGGCATTTATATGGCACACTTCAGAGGACGCCGCCGTAAGCGTGATAAACAGCTACAGATACGCGTCTGCCCTCAAGGAGAACGGAGTCGCGGTTGAGATGCACATATTCCCCTTCGGCAGGCACGGGCTCGGAGCCGCGCCTGACTTCCCGCATGTGGCGCAGTGGACGGGGCTGATGATAAACTGGATGGCTTATATGAAATTTATGTGACAAGCCGATTTTTGCGGGCAAGATGTGTTTCGGACGCCGTGTCAGTCGGCAAGAAAGCTGCTGTCATAAATTTTTACATACGCGGGCAGGCGCGATTGTGCAAGTGCTTCCGAAAGCTTTTCCTTAGGGACGCCTTCGCGCAGGACAATTTGCACAAACCCGCCGCCGCCCGCTCCGCAGAGCATTCTCCCGCACGCCAAATCGTCGGCGGCTTTAAATATGCCGTCGATATTTGCCGTGATAAGTGAGGGCGAAAGCTTTGCGCAAAAGTCGAGCTGCTCGTCCAAAAGGCTGCCGAACCTGTCCGTGTTTCCTTCAATGAGCGCTTCACAGAACGCGTCCGCGCGCTCTGATTTTCTTTTAATAATGTTGCCGTAACTGTCGGGGGACATGATGAAGCGACCCATGATTTCACGCGGGATAGATTTGTTTTTCTCTCTCGGACCGCTGTAAACAAGGCAAAATCTTGAGTTAAGCTCCGACAAAAATTTCGGCGAAAGGCAAAGCCTGTTGCCGGTTATTTCAACGGGGATTCCGGGACGGCATTCCGAAAGCTTAAATCCGGCGGTGTGTCCGCCCACGGTGTCCTGCCAGCCGCCGCCGGAGCCCATAAGCTGCTCCGCGGCAAGCACGGCGTTATAAAGCTCGTTAGCGGAGAACTCGCGCCCGAAAAAGATGTTCAAGGCCTTTAAAACGGCGCAGCAAAGTATACTCGAAATGCCGAGTCCGGAGCTGTTCGGCATATTGGAAGCGTCTGTTTCCACCGCAAATCCGCCAACCGAGGAAAGAAACTCCTCAAGTGATTTGCCGAAATTGCTTTGCGTGACGCCGCACACCTTAAGGCAGGACTTTTGGAGACGAAAAGCATCGTCGCGCAATATGTCAAAATCGCTCCAGCTTTTTAAGAGGATTGTCTTGTTTTTGTCGCGATCAGTCAGCCTTATCCGCGGCGTGTCTGTTTTAATTATATCGGCGTTGACAGATTTTTTGCCGCCGATGAGGACGGCGGCGTTCAGCACCTTGCCGCCGCGCTCTGTGCAATATGGTATCGTGTCTGACCATTCGCCGCAAAAGTTTACGCGCGCGGGTAAGGAGATTGACACGTTTTCGCGCGGGCAAAAGATTTCTTGTCGGCTTTCGCCGCCGCTGAAATCCTGCGCAACGCAAGAAAAAGCAAGCGAGGAATATTGACGGCAAAGCTTTGGGCTATCGCGGAGCGCATCGGCAAGCCCAAGATAAAAACGCGCCTTTTTGAAGCCTGTCAGGTGCCGCGCCTCGCTTTGAGCGGCAGTCAAAAAGCCTTCAAGTGTCATTTCACCGCCGCGCTCCAAAAAGCCCGACAAGTCGCCGCCGCCTTTAACCGCCTCGACATATCTTTTTGCCGCGGCTGTCGACACGCAAAGGCTTCTGTGGCGTGACGGATAAAAAGCGTCGGCGCTTTTAAGGCAATCATCAAAGCTCAAAAGAGCCGAATCCCGCTCCGAGGCTTTGTCGCAAAGCGCTTTTTTGACGGCGCTTTGAGTGTCTTTTCGCGCGTGAAAACGCTTTGCTTCCCAGACATCGGCTCTCTTTGTGTCTTCGTTTGTGCCAAACTTCTGCACGACGTGGCTTTCGTCATTTAATTTCAAGCCATGCAGGACAGTGTCGTCGCCGACTGCTCCCTCCTCCAAAAAAAGAGAGGAGATTACGCAGCCTCGGCCTATCCGCGCTTTGCCGCCTATTACACAATCCTCAATTACAGTCCCCTCGCCGATTTCGGACGACGGTGAAACATATGAATTAATCGCTGTGAAGCTTCCTTCACCGGCGTTTGCGCACACCCTGCGCGACCAGCCGGGGAGAGGCGGGATATCGTAAAGAAACGAGCGCAGCTCCGCCGTCGTGCCAAGGTGATAAAAAGCGGAGCAGGGCGGATCGTTTAAATATATGCGATATCGGCGAAGAACATCAAACAGTGCGCGGTGAAAATCTTCGCCGCCGCCGCTGTGCGCGCTTGAGGATGCTTCAAGATAGCTTTTTAAATCCGAGCTTTCGGCCATGGGGGAAATGAAATCCTTGTAAAAATCGACGGCTGTGAAATCCGTCTCTTTCGCAAAGGCGCCGCTTGAGGAAAAAGAGTAAAGCGCGTCGCACAGCCGCCCGTCAAGGACAAAGGCACCTGTATCAATTAAAACATTTCCGAAGCTGTCGACGGCTCCTTTTTCGACAAGCGTCTCAAGCGGACATTTGTGGAGAAACTCAAGCGCGTATTGCTCGCGCCCTTTAAGAAAAACGCCGTGCCGTGTGCCTGTCTGCGCTTCACACATGACAGCAAGAGGCATCGCCGTGTTTTTTTTGTGTCTGAAAGACGACAAATCGGTAACAAAAAATATATCGCCCGCCATAACGAGCGTGACGCCGCGCAAGCTGACAGGAATGCGGCTTGTGACGGCAAGCAGCTCGTCAAAAAGCGTGTCGGCTCCGGACGGCGCCGAAGATGTGGGGACAGACGTGAAAAGCTTGCCTGAAACAGAATGGCGCGGAGACCGCCTGCTTTCACCGCCGCTGTTAATGATGAGCGAATTAATCTCACCGAAAGGGGAGGAGCGGGCTTTGGAGCGTATAAAACGCAGCGCGTGAAGAACGGCGTTTCCGGAGCCGAAATTGTCGTTTTTGTCGGGCAAAACAAAATACCGCGCCGGAGGCAGCCTTTTTTCTTGTCGGCGCCGTTTAATTTGCGCCTCATATGCCTTTGCCTGCGCTTTGCATGATGCGGTGATTATGACAAAGTCCCAAAACGGCGAAGCGGCGCCTGAAATCAGTCCCTCATAAATCGCGTGGGCATCCTCATAAGCCTTTATGATTGCCGCGTTGCTTGAGCTTATCGTTTTAATCACCTGCCTGTCAAAATTTCTCATTATCAATTATATTAAAAATCAAACTTGCTGTCAAGCACCGCCGCTTTATTTTAGTTTGCGGCAGCGTTGGCGGATTTATTGACAAACCCTTGTGAACACATAAAAGCATTCGCACTTGATTTTAGCGGTGTTTTATTATAAAATAGTGGCAAGGTTATAATGGATGAGTATATTTTTTTTGTTTTATAATTAAGTTTCATGCGCCGAAAGGAAATTATATGAAAAAGAATGTTTATTTAATACAGGCCGATTGCACATACGGAAACTCGATTTATTTTCCATATGCGGCAGGCGTGCTGGCGGCATATGCATGGCAGTTTCCGGAGATAAACGAGCGTTTTCATTTGGGGCAGTTTATATACAAAAGAGAAGATATTGACAAGGCGCTTATTATGCTCGACAGTCCGTCTGTCGCGGCTTTTTCCTGCTATATGTGGAACTATGAATACAACCTCCTCCTTGCGCGGCGGCTCAAAGAAAAGCACCGCGACTGCACCATAATTTTCGGCGGTCATCAGGTTCCGCCGGGCGGCGCTTATCTTGAGGAATACCCTTTCATAGACGTGCTTTTACACGGAGAGGGCGAAGCGGGCTTTGCAAAAGTGCTTAAGAGACTGGGCGGCGGCAATGATTTTGACGGAATCAACGGCATATCATACAGAAAAGACGGGCAGGTAATTTCAAACTCCGCTTTTTCGGACTATCCCGAAAACTACCCGTCACCTTACCTTTGCGGACTTTTCGACGACATGCTTGCCACTGAAAAAGAGCTTGTTTTCAACGGACTTTTTGAGTCAAACCGCGGCTGCCCTTACCGCTGCGCTTACTGCGATTGGGGCGAGCTGAACACAAGCGTCCGAAAGTTTCCCATAAAAAGAATTCTTGACGAAATCAAATGGTTTTCCGACAACAAAATCGAGTATTGCTACTGCTCCGACGCCAACTTCGGTATGTTTGAACGCGACATTGATATAGCCGAGGCGTTCATACAAGCAAAGCAAAAAACAGGCTTTCCGCAGAAGTTTCAAGCGACATACGCAAAAAACAACATAGAGCGCGTCTTTAAGATTGTATCAAGGTTTAACGAGGTCAACATGAGCAAGGGCGCGACAGTGTCTTTTCAGACAATGTCCGAGGAAGCGCTGTGCAGCATCGGCAGAAAAAATATAAGCGTCGAAAAATACAAGGAGCTGATGTCGCGCTACAACGAGGCAGGTATAGTGGCATACTCCGAATTTATATTAGGCCTGCCGGGTGAAACTTACGAAAGCTTCCGCGACGGGCTGTGCCTTCTGCTCGAATCGGGTCAGCACTTTTCAATCAATGTTTTCAACTGTGAGGTGCTGATTAATTCGGAGATGGGCAATCCCGAATACATCGAAAAGCACAAGATAAAAACAGTTAAAACACCGCTCAATCAATACCACTGCGAGCAGCTTGACGGCGTTGTTTCCGGCTCGTCAAGGATAATTGTCGAAACGTCCTCGATGAATTCCGAAATGTGGCTGAAAAGTCATATGTTTTCAAACTGTGTCAGAGTTTTTCACAACCTTGGGCTTCTTCAGTGCTTTGCGATTTTCCTGCGGATGGAAAGAGATGTTCCTTACTGCCTTTTTTATGAGGGGCTGCTTTTGTGGCTTGAAAAAAACGGCGGCACAATCAGCGGAAAAGCGTTCAAAAAAATAGAAGATACGCTGTTCGGCGTGCTCGAAGAAAAAAACGCGCTCACATATTATAATGAAAAGTACGGCAATCTGATTTGGCCGCTTGAGGAAGGGGCATACCTTGACATCATTTCCGACATCGACGAGTTTTATGACGAGATTCTGCCATTTTTGCACAGATGGTTCGACAAAGACGACAGCATATTCCGACAGCTTCTCAAATATCAGCAAAGCGTGCTGAAGGCGCCTTTCAGGGATGATGAGGAGGCGCGTTTCAAATATGACTTTTTCGGATACTTCCGCTCGGCTTACAAAAATGAGCGCGTTCCGCTGCAAAAAAGCGAAAACACGCTTCAAATCCCATTTTCATCTGTGCCCGCGAACTGGATTGATTTCGCGCGCGAAATTGTGTGGTTTGGGAGAAAGGGCGATTCAAACATCTTTTTGAACCTTAAACAAAGCTTTACAGCCGACGGCGGCGCCAACAAAAAATAACGGAGGATATAAAATGCTTTTGTACATCATACGGCACGGCGACCCAATCTATGTGACAGACACCTTGACAGAAAAGGGGGCTGAGCAGGCGCAGGCGCTCAAAAGCCGCTTTTCGCAGGGCTTTGACAAGATATATTCGTCGCCGATGGGCAGGGCGCGCGCGACGGCGCAGCCGACTTGTGATATGCTCGGAATGTCATATCAAGTTGAGGAGTGGACAAGCGAATGGCTCTCGTGGGTTGATATGTCTGTCTCCGATGAAAACGGCGAGGACTGGGTCTTTCGCAAATATGAGCGCCGTATGCTTGAGACCGACTGGCACCGGCTCGGTATGCGCTGGTATGAGGACGAGGTTTTCAGCGGCTTGCGCGTAAAGGAAGGCTATGAAAGGATTGTCAAAAATTCAGACGACTTCATTCGCCGTCAAGGATATCGCAGGGAAGGCAGACATTATTTTGCCGAAAGGCCGAATGACGAGCGAATCGCCGTGTTTTGCCATCACGGCTTCGGCACGACATGGATATCACACCTGCTGAACATTCCCGCGCCGATGCTTTGGCCCTCGTTTGACATAACTCACACGGGTGTCACGATTCTTCGGTTTAAGTCGGGCGCCGACGGATTTTGCGCTCCCGTATGCCTGTGCTACAGCGATATGTCGCACATACTGAAATCGGACATGCCCACGACTTACAACAACGGCGACATTCTTTAAGGCAACACCGCGCAATGAGNNCGCACAACAATCATTGTGCGGTGTTGCCTTAAGACTTTCACCACATCGCGCCGCCAATCAGACAACAATTGCCGCCTTTGAGGAGCAGCAGTCCCGGAGGGCGGCTTTTTTATTTAAAACCGGCAAGGTTTAAAGTAAAAGACGGCAAACGCTAATTCCCAAAGTGAATTCCACGCCCCCGTCCACTGTGGAACTTACTTTGGGAATTAACTTTTTTGATTTTGAACGTGTAAAGTTTATTTTTTTGCTATGCAAAATCGAAAACTCATGTTATAATCATATTGTCTGCATGGTCTTTTTCAATCGAGTGAACGGCGGACTGTTTTGTTTTGCCGCGCCGCCGCGGCTTTGACGGCTGTTTTAGGCGAAGAACAGACACTGGATTGACGTGCGCGAAAGCAGGCGCCGGAGAGGATTTTTCGGCTGAAAACGCAAATTATTAACCCAAAGGAGGGCTATTATTGAATAAGGACAAAAAGATTCAGGAGCTTGTCGATTTTTACGGCGACTGGTTCAAGGATGGGAAGACTCGAAACGAAGGGAAAATGACCTCGGAGCTTTACCCTTACGATGAAATGTTTTCGCCAATCCGCATCAACAAAATGACAGTCAAAAACAGGCTTGTCATGGCGCCCATGGGCAACATATCAATGTGCGAGGAGACAGGCAGGCCAAACGAAAAGATGATTGCCTATTTTGTGGAAAGAGCAAAAGGCGGCGTGGGGCTTATCACCACCGGCCTTGTTCCCGTTTCCCACGGCATCGACAACTCGATCACCGAGATGGGAAAGCTTTCATACTTTCCGAGGATTGACAGAAGCCGCACTGTTTTTTCAGGCTGGAGGGACCTTGCCGCCGGCTGCCACGCTTACGGCGCAAGGGTGTTTATCCAGATTTCGGCAGGGCTCGGCAGGGTCGGAAATCCGCAGTGTCTTGTAAACGAAATGAAGTTTCCGAACTCCGCGTCATTAAACCCGAATTGGTATATGCCGCAGGTGCCGTGCCTGCCGCTTTCCGGAATGAAGATACATAAGCTTATCAACAACATCGGTCAGGCGGCGGCGGACTCGATGGCAATGGGCATTGACGGTGTTTACCTGCACGGGCATGAGGGATATCTGATAGAGCAGATGACAAACCCGGCATTCAACCGCCGCAAATTCGGCAAATACGCCGATTGGCAGAGATTCGGAATCGACATGGTCAAAAAAATCAGGGAGCGGACAAACGACTGTTTCCCGATTATGTACCGCATTGATCTTTCGCTGGCACTTAACGAAACATACGGCGATAAGATGGACAACAAGTCGTTGAGGAAATTCAAAAACGGCAGGACTATCGACATGACTCTTGATTACATGAAAAATCTTGTCGCGGCCGGCGTCGATATTTTTGATGTTGATCTCGGTTGTTACGATAACTGGTGGCTGCCGCACCCGCCCGGCTCCATGCCGCCCGGCTGTTTCCTTGACATCGCGAAGATTACGAAGGACTTTTTTGAAAAAAATAACATACTTTCAAACGCTGGCGTTCCCGTCCCCGTCGTCGGGGTGGGCAAGCTCGGATACCCTGATCTTGCGGAAAGCGCCCTGCGCGACAAGCTCTGCGACATGATTATGCTTGGCCGCCCGCTCCTTGCAGACCCGCAATGGCCAAACAAGGCAAAGACGGGAAGAGTGAGCGAAATCTGCCCCTGCATCGGCTGTCAGGAGGCGTGCATTAACGAATTTGTCGAGGGCGGGCATCCGCAGTGCGCCGTTAACCCGCGAACGGCATTTGAGGAGATTTTCGCGGAACAGCCGCCTAAGGCGGAGGAGCCGCGGAGGATAGCCGTTATCGGCGGCGGCCCGGCGGGCATAACCTGCGCCGTAACGGCCGCCCAAAGGGGGCACGAGGTCACCCTGTTTGAAAAAAGCGGCAGAATCGGCGGGCGCCTCAACCCCGGAAGTGTGCCGAAAATCAAGTTTGACATCGCCAATTACATTGCTTACCTTAAGGACATGAGCCTGCGCGCCGTCAGGGACAGCGATCTCAATATTGTGCTGAACACCGAGGCGACGTCCGAGCTTCTGAAAAGCGAGGGCTTTGACAAGGTCGTTGTCGCCGCCGGCACAAAGGATTTCATTTTTAATCTCCCCGGCGCGGACAGCGCCAATGTCTGTCAGGCTGTCGAGCTGCTTGACAACCCCGAGCTGGCGGAAGCGGCGCATAAGGTTGTTGTTATCGGCGGCGGCGTTGTGGGATGCGAAACGGCTTACTTCCTTAACAAGGAGATGGGAAAAGAGGTTGTCGTCGTCGAGATGACGCCATACTTTATGAACCATGTCTGCACGGCTAATAGGGGATATCTGCTGAAATATATGTACGACGCGGGAATAAAGCTCTTAAACTGCACGAAGCTTGCAGAGTTCGGCGGCGGCGGAATCGCCGGCAACGGCGGTGTAAAGGTGCTTCGCAACAGGTCAAAGACTGTGCCCGATCCTTATCTTTCTTGGAGTCCCATTCTTCCCGAAAACATCCTTAACCCGCTTGCGGCAAAGATAAAGGAGGAAATTTTCGAGGAGTTCATTCCGGCGGATCTCATCGTTTTAGCGTGCGGCGGGATAGCCGACGACAGCCTTTTCCTCCGGCTGCAAAGCGAGATGAACACGACGGAGGTATATAATATCGGGGACAGCTTCCAAAGCGGCAAGGTCTTTGAGGCGACAAAGTCGGGGTACAGATGCGCCCTTAACTTATGATAAAAGGAGGAAGAAGGATGAAATACAACATGAAGCTGACTCCCGAGGAGGAGGGAATTCTTAACGGCTCCGCCGGAGAGACGCAGGCAAAGGTTATGAAATCGCTTGTGCTTTACGGAGATGCGTTCAACGCCGAAAGGTTTGTCCCCGTGACGGGAAAGGGTCACCTTGTCACAAGCTTCGGCATCTCCGTTTTAAAGCCCGTGTTTTCTATTATGGATGAGCTTATCGACGCGGGGCTGAAGGTTGACGAGACATTCACAGTCGACCCGCGCCCCATTGATTACGACAATGTCAAATGTAACTTTCTTGAAAGGCTCATTTTCAGCAAAGTAATATACGGAATGCAGGCGCCTTATGAGGAGCAGCTTAAAAAGCTCGGGCTGAAAAGCTCCAAATCATTCACCTGCACCTGCTATCTTGACGAGGTCGGCAACACGCCGAAAAAAGGCGATGTGCTGTCGTGGGCGGAATCGTCGGCTGTTGTTTACGCGAACTCCGTTCTCGGCGCGCGCTGCAACAGAAATTCAGGCATAATAGAGCTTTTCGGCTCGATTCTCGGCAAGGTTCCGGAGTTTGACTTGCTCACAGACGAGGGCAGAAAGGCGTCGTGGATAATCGAGGTGAAAACATCGAAAAAGCCCGAAGCGCAGATACTCGGCTCCGCCATCGGGATGAAGGTGATGGAGGATGTTCCGTTTATAAAGGGGCTTGACAAATTTATCGGCACGGAGCTTGACGACAAAACAAAGGCCTATCTCAAGGATATGGGCGCGGCGACAGCCTCAAACGGCGCCGTGGGACTTTATCATGTCGAAAACCTGACACCGGAGGCGGTCGAGCAGGGCGAAGCGCTTATACACGAGGGCGCCAAGACATATACTATTGACGACAAGGAGCTTGAAAGGGTCAAAAACAGCTATCCTAAAATCGGCGCCTGGGAGTCAAACCACGACGCGAAACCGGCGCGCTGCTTCATCGGGTGTCCGCACCTTACTTTTGCTCAGCTGGGTGAGTGGGCGGAGCGCTTTGAAAAAGAGCTTGAAAAACAAGGGAAATCAAAGGTGGGAATGTCCGTCATACTAACGGCGGCGCCGGAGGTGCTTGACAGATTCATAAAAGAAAACGGGCAGGCTCACGGCAAGCTGACGGGGTTCGGCATAAAGCTCACGAGCATTTGTCCGCTGATGTACATGAACAACCCGCTTTGCGGCAAAAAGGCCGTAATAACAAACTCTAACAAGCTGCGCACATACACCACCGCGCGTTACCTGACCGACGACGAGATTGTGTCGACAGCCGTGAAGGGAGGATTTTAAACATGAGCAAAACATTTAAGGGGCGTCCCGTCGTGGCAGGCACCATAGACAATGGCGACGCCGTTGTTTCACGCCAAGGCGTGAACACGCTTGCGTCCTTTCAAAAGAGCGCGCTGAAAAAGGCGCCTAAGGTGATATGCTCCGACCAAAACAACCCGGATATTTACAACAAAAACCTCACGGGCAAAGTGCTGTGCCTTCCGCAGACGATAGGCTCGACGACAGGCGGCATGGTGCTTTACAGCGTTTGCGCCCTTGGAATTGCGCCGTGCGCGATGCTTTTTTCACAGCCGATAGACTCTCTCGCCGCGGCGGGTGTTATTCTTGCCGATGTCTGGACAGACGGGACGATAGTTGCCGTCGACAGCCTCGGCGACGAATTTTTAGAATATGTCAAGGATGAGATGAAGGTTTCAGTCGCCAAGGACGGCACAGTTACAGTCGGCTGACCTTTGACCCCCGCCGCGTAAAAACGGCGGGGGCTTTTGTGCGTTAAACAGCTTAAAGCGGCTCGGTTAGGCTCGGAAATGGCGGGGTTGGGAATGGATAGACTTGAAAAAGACAGAGTATGTGTTGCGGGCAATGATGTCCGCGCCCGCAAAAGGATGATTGAATGGACAAGATTTGGGGACTGATTGAAAAAAACAGACTGTATAGGAGACTTAACGAAAACAGGGTTTTGTCAATAATTTTCAACAGAGAAATGATAATGTACCTTTTTTTCGGAGTGCTGACGACAGCGGTGTCCATCGGCAGCTTTTGGCTGTTTAACCGTTTTTTCACGGCAGTCGGCTGGAAAGGCGCCTCCGTGATGTTTGGGCGCAAGGACAAGGATTATGCTTATATAGACTCAAACATTCTTTCGTGGATTTGCGCCGTAACTTTCGGCTTTGTCACAAACAAGCTTTTTGTTTTTAACTCAAAATCGCGCAAAAAAACAACGGTGACAAAAGAAGTGGCAAGCTTTTTCGGCTCGCGGCTGACGACGCTCCTCATTGACACCGGGCTGATGTTTCTTTTTGTAAGCGTCATGCTTTTTAACAAGATGGCGGCAAAGCTTGTTGTGCAGGCGGTTGTAGTCGTCCTCAACTATATTTTCAGCAAGCTGTTCGTTTTCAAAGACAGCTCTGACGACTCGGCAAAGGAATGATTTTAATGAAAAAAGCAATCTGCGCGGTGTTTGCCGCGGTTCTTACAATGCTTTCGTTCTACGGCTGCGCAAGCCGCTTAGAAAAATATAAGCTTGTCGATATGCCGGAGGATATCACTGTGGACGCGGGCGGGCTTTCCGACGAATTGCAGACCGATCACGACGTTTATTTTTCAGTTGACTATCCGCTTGTGGCGTCCATTCCGGACAAGGAAGTTTATGTTTATGACGTAAACGCAACAGGAAAGTTCGGGATATTCGTCAGATATAAAAAAACACTTCAATATTTCGGCTGGCAGTATCTTAACGCGACGTCAACCCCGGAGATTTCAATGGGCGACTACGGCGGCGACGGCAAGGAAAGACTGGCGATTTCACTGCTTAAAAGCATCGGCGAAACAAACCGCAACGAGGATTTGCACATACTTGAATACAGCGGCGGCAAGCTTGTCAACATTATTTATTCGGCCGAGGCGCTTGAGTCTGACGCAAAGGGTATGGTAAACATTGCGCCGGACAAGAGTGGTGAAAATATTTACAGGATTTATACCGCTTTGAATGAAAAAACGATGGACTTTTCCGACAAGGGAGAGCTAAAGGGCGTCTATTTCACCGCCGTGCAGGACTTTACGGTTGGCGCCACGATTTACGGAGAGGTTTCAATCAGATTTGTTTTCGGAGACGAGCTGACGCCTGTCGACCTCGGCGCCGCGCTAAAGGTTGAGGTTCTGCTGAAAGGCGACGCCTGTATTCCGGTAAAGCCGATGATTGTGATTAACGGCGAATAAAAACGCCCCGCCGCAACAGACTTTAAAAGCTAAAAAAGCCGCATGAAACATTTAGTTTCAGCGGCTTTTTTGACAAAAAAATTAATGCGGCAAGATTGCTCCGAAATTTAAAGGCACATCAGCCAATAAAAAAATCATCCGAACACAAGGCCTTTGTTTCAAGCGATGAATCGCCTCTGCCGCGGCGCGGCGCCTTTTAAAACTTCTCCATCTCGTCGACGCCAAGGACAAAGATGATTGCCCCGCCGACAGAAACATTAAGCTCAAGACCGTTGTTGGACAGGCCCCTGCCGAGCGTCGAGCTTGTGGGCTTGACACACTTTCGCGTGTCGGAAAACTTGCGGATTATCTCCTTTATGCGCGGCACATCCTTGTCCTCTGCGCCAATCAAAAGTGTCGTGTTTCCCACCATCAAAAAGCCCCCCGTTGTGGACAGCCTGGTGACAATAAAGTTTTCATGCGTCAGCTCGGACACCACAATTGCGCTGTCGTCATTGTTTACGATTGCGATAACAAGCTTCATTATATTTCTTCCTTTCATAAGGCATATATGGACTTTTGCACAGCGGAGCCACGCCCCCTTGAGCATCTGAAAGCAGTGAGACAAAAGATTTTCACGCCGTTTCAGCGGCACTTTAAAGCCGCGCCGAAACAATGCTAAAATCAGAGCTGCTCTGCCCTTGCGTTTGCCGAAAAGCTTTAAAAGAGCGCGGCGCGGCGGGTGCTTAAATGTCGGGCATTATAAGCTTTTGCGAACGCCTGTCGAGGGCATATATATCCGGAATTTCATAACGGTTGTCGCTGGCGTCCTTTATCAGGATCCTGCCGTCGTAAAGAGTTTTGATTGAGGTGATGTGGTTAATGATTTCAAACGTGTGTATGCCCCTGTCTGTCTCGACTGTCCAAAGCCAGATACGAAACTTTTCAGTGCGGCTGATAAGCCTTGAAATCTTCGGAATCATATAATATTCCTCAAGACATCTAAGTATTGTTTTTTTGGAATCGGGCAGCAGGCTGTCAACGCTTCTGATAATCGCCGCTTCATTGCCGTCGCTGTCAAGCAGTGTTATATACTTTGAAAGACCGCTTATCGGGAAAAGCCTTTTTGGCTCAAGCATCTCAATTTTTAAGCCGCCGTAAAATTCGACGTCGACAAAAATCCCGTCGTTTGGAGTTATCCTCACTTCCGAACCGTCGATATATCGTCTTGAAGTCATTGCGCCGCTCCTCCTATCCGATTGATATTTCGAGGTTTTCAGCCTCTTTGATTTCCCTTGCCTTGTCGGACATGGATTGTATCTGAATCAGCTTGTGATATTTGCCCTTCATCGCAAGCAGCTCGTCGGGCGTGCCGAACTCGACGACACGTCCCTTGTCAACGACGATAATTTTGTTTGCCCGGCGCAGTGTCGAAAGCCGGTGGGCAATCATCAGTGTCGTCCTGCCCCTTATGAGCCGGTCGATTGACTCCTGGATAAGATGCTCCGTCTCGGAGTCCACGGCGGCGGTCGCCTCGTCAAATACGAGAATACTCGGGTTTTTGAGAACGGCGCGGGCAATGGAAAGCCTTTGGCGCTCGCCGCCCGAAAGACCGGTGCCGCGCTCACCGAGCATTGTGTCATAAGAATCGGGCAGGCGTGAAATGAAGCCGTGGGCGTTTGCGATGTCGGCGGCATTCAGAACCTGCTCGACGTGGGCGTCCGGATTGCTGTATGCGATGTTGTTGAAAATGGTGTCGCGGAACATCATCGGTTCCTGCTGGACATAGCCTATATTGTCGCGGTAAAACTCCGAATCTATTTCTTTAATGTTTATACCGTCGACGAGGATTTCGCCCTCATAGTCGTCATAATATCTTAAAAGGAGATTGACAAGCGTCGATTTGCCGGCGCCCGTTGTGCCGACAATGCCGACGACGTCGCCCGGGTCGATGGATATGTTTATGTCCTCAAGCGTCTTTTTGGAGCGATCAAACGAGAAGTTGACGTTGCAAAACTCGATCTTGCCCTTTATGCGCTCCGGCTTATTTCCTTTGCCGAAGTCGTTTTCCGGCTCGGCGTTGATAATGTCAAGAATCTTTTCGGCGGACGCCAGCGCGCTTTGGTATGAGTCGCTTAAATTTGCAAAAAAGTTGACGGGAGCGTAAAACATTGCGGCGTAAGATATGAAAGACACGAGCAAGCCTGTTGTGGCGCCCCCGGAGCCGGTGATAACCCAGTTGCCGCCGATAAACCATATTATCAGTGAGCCGCAGGTGATGAGGAATGTGATTATGGACGGGAAGGCGCTTGCCGTTTTGGCGGCGATTTTGTCCTCCTTGAGCCAATCGTCAGAATATCTTTGAAAGCGGCTTATTGTGCGCTTTTCGCTTGTGAACGCCTTGATGACGCGTATGCCGGGCACTGTGTCCGCAAGAATTGTGTAAAGCGATGTGCCGCGCCTCCACAGGCGGCGGTACATGGGCGCTATCTTTTTGCCGAAATATCTGCCGCAAAAAATGACAATCGGCACGGGAATCAAGGAAAGCAGCGTGAGGCGCCAGTCCATTAAAAGCATTATGCAAATGACGCCGACAAGCGTAAACGCCTGAACGACCGCCTCCTGCGATATGCGCAGCATAAAAGATTGCAGGACGGCGGTGTCGCCGTTTATCCTGTTAATCACGGAGCCGGTGCTTGTCTTGTCATAAAACCTCATCGGGAGATACTGCGCCTTTGCAAAGATGTCTGATTTGAGGTCGATTATTATCTTGTCGCCCGCCAGCCTCAAGAAATAGGCGCGTATACCGCTGACAGTGAACTGGAGAATATAAACGGAAAAGAGAATGAGTATGACAAAGAGAAGCTTTTGTGCGTCGCGGTTTGGCAAAACCTTGTCAACCATGTAGCCGGTTATATAAGGAGGGATGAGCGCCATGACCGTCGTAAATATTGAAAGAAACAGACAGCCCAAAAGGGTGCCGACCTGCGGCTTTATGTATTTGGCAAACTTGTTGATGATTTTTGATTTGCCCTCGCAGTTGAGACAATCGGCGTCGGGGCTGGCAAGCTTCCTGCCGCATTTGGGACAAAAGCTGCGCAGGTTTTTGTAAGTGGAGCGGACAATTTCAAGCGTCTCCTCCGCGTCCTCGCCCGCCTTGACCTTCTCAATGAAAAGCGCGGCTGAATCACACACGTCGGCGACGGAATATGTGAAGCGTATAATGTCGCGCCTCGCGCCGTGCGAATCCTCAACCTTCAGCACCGCGTTGCCGTACATGCGCTTTACTTTTATGTCGGCTATATCGTCAAAGAGAATAACATCGCCGCCGCCCTCGTATGACTCGTCAACGGCAATCATCCTGTCGTTGTAAACAAAAAGCGCCGAATCTCCATAATTGCCGGAGAGACTTAAATCGCCCACGACGGCAAACAACGGTGAATCGACGCTTGTATTAATCTTCAGAACAGCGTCCTGTATTTCTTTCGGTATGGGAACATTGGCAAGCAAGTTTTCAAAACCCATGCTTAGCACCTCTGTTTCTGTGGACGGGTGTTTTCTTCCACATTTCACAGGGCATTATATATGCACAGGTCGGCAAAGTCAAGGCTTTTAAGAGCGCTTATTTTTTTTTGACGTTTTCAATAAATTACTTATCATTCATACCGTTAAGTTCGTCGTTATTTATTTCAAGCACATTGGAAAAGGTTGATTTGACTGCTTCCTTTCGGAAAAACAGGCTTTTGAATCCGCGCAAAACCCAAGCCGCGGGCAAAAGCAGCGAGCAGCTCTTTACGAACGGATAGCTCGCTGACATAACAGAAACGCCGGGGAACATCAGCCTTAGCAGATATATCGTTTTTTTAAAAAAAGTATTTTTTACGCCGACAGTGCTGTTTATGTCGGAAACGACCGCGTTTTTGGCGGCGGTTTCACCAGCTCCGTAAGCGGCGCTGAAAAGAATTTTTTCTTCATACTCCTCGACTTCAGGCGTTTTTTCGGCACCGGCAAACCAGCAAAGGCAAAGTGCGTAAATCCTCCTGTCAAACTCCCAAATACCGCTGTCGGAAAGCTTTTCTTTGATGTATGCCCAGTCAAGCGTGCTTTCATAGTTTTTAAGATATACCCAAACATCCGTGACTGAACGCACGCCCGTGCCGCTGCCGAAAAAGTGTTTGCGCAGGTGAGCTAAAAGGAAAATATAATAGTCCTCGTCTGTCATCAAATATGTGTGAGAACGGCCGTCCTTCAAAACCGCCCTGTCCCATGCCGTCGCGAAATGGTCAGTCTTGTCGCGTATAAGCGCGTTGTGTATCTCAATGTTCATAATCGGCTTTTTTATGTAAACATCGGGATTTGAGCCAAAGCTTTCGACAGTGTACCCCATTGAAACCATGAGGTTTTTGACAGCGGCGGACTGCGGCTTTTTGATGAGGATATCGATGTCGCACATGGAGCGCAGCGCCGGCTGCGGATAAAGCGGCTTTATGACCCAGCCCTTGAGCGGCAGGCAGTCTATGCCGTTTTTCTCCATCAAGCGGAGCAGCTTAACGCCCTCGGAATGCTGAACATATTCTGTAAAGACAGACAGCTTATAAGCTTCGGCAAAACGATTAAGAACCTCGTCGGGCAAGCCGGAGGTTTGGGCAAGCCCGGCATAAGCCAAGCCCTCGACCTTGTGCATGACAGTAAGCTGAAACAAGTTATCCCAATCGAAATTGTCGGTGGGAATCTCGACACAGCCGCCGTCAATCGCCGCCGCTATAATTTTTAAAAGGTAAAACGCTTCCCTTTGCTTGTATTCCATTAAAAACCGCCTCAAAACGCCGGCGGCGGGAAAAATCTCCCGCCCTAACCTTTCGCGGCAGCAAAAAAAACGTGCCGGAAAGGGACCCGTAACTTATACAAAACACACAATTTATAATAGCATAAAAACAAAATTATGTCAACACGGCAAAAGCCGCGGTTCTGCTTCGTTATTTCCCTGACTAACTGCAAAACATGGGCTGCCGCACTTAATTTGGAAATTAACTTTAAACTTGCAAGGCTCTTTTCCTAACTCCGTGAA
>LSQX01405894.1_pt3 | contig 69731 bp, 66 predicted proteins | sample 654561 | NCBI WGS metagenome assembly LSQX01 (sample SAMN04489861, study PRJNA283612) | anaerobic digester metagenome | isolation source: 4 biogas reactors fed with cattle manure at either 37C or 55C with and... | place: Denmark: Kongens Lyngby | collected 2014
CGCCATCAACCATTCGGCGATGGTGGCTGCCAAGCCCCGCTTGAGCAGCACTGGCTTTTTCGCCCGGCCCACCTCGCGCAGCAGAACAAAATTCTGCATGTTGCGGGCCCCCACCTGCAGCATGTCCACATACCGGCTGACCAGCTCCACATCCCTTGGATTGACTACCTCGGTCACAACGGGCAGCCCGGTCATGCGCCGCGCCTCTGCGAGGAGAGCTAGGCCAGTCTCTTCCAACCCTTGGAAGGAATAAGGGGATGTCCGCGGCTTGTAGGCACCCCCCCGCAAAACAGAAGCCCCGGCTTCCTTTACCGCCCGGGCAGCCTCCAGGAGCTGTTCTTCACTTTCCACTGCGCAGGGCCCGGCTATCACCGGGACCCTGTTTCCCCCGAATTCCACCCCGCCCACGCGGACGACCGTTTTTTCTGGTTTGAACTCCCTGCCCGCGAGCTTAAAAGGCTGGAGGATGGGCACGATCCTTTCGACCCCATCCATGACTTCCAGGGAGCTGACCGCCATGCTTTTTTTCTCACCGATCGCTCCGATGATGGTGCGCTCCACACCCCGAGATAGATGGATGTCAAAGCCAAACTCCTTCAACCGTTTGACGACTTCATCGACTTGCCTGTCCGATGCGCCCCGCTCCATTACGACGATCATAGCCTGACACCACCTTCTTTTTCCAGTACATCAATCAGAGCATCGATGAAACGCCGGTTATCCTGCTCCCGGCCAATAGTCACCCGGATAAACCCGGGAAGGCCAAATGAATCCGCCGCCCTGATGATGACGCCCCTTTGTAGCATTGCCCCCATGAGCTGTTGGGAGTCCATGCCCACATCGACCAAAATGAAGTTGCTTTGACTGGGAAGAAAGGAAAGCCCAAGACGCTCAAACTCTTGGTATAAGAACTCCTTCCCCGCGCGGTTGACGGCGCGGGATTGCTGCAGGAACTCTTCATCGGCTAGGGCGGCGACGGCCGCAGCTTGCGCTAGGGAATTCACATTGAACGGCTCCCGCACCCTGTTGATCGCGGCGATCACCTCTGGGTTGCCGATGCCGTAACCAACCCGCAGACCGGCAAGGCCGTAAATCTTAGAAAAGGTGCGCAGAATCACCAAGTTCTTCCTCGACGGGAGCATGGCCACCGTATCCGGGTATGATGGGTCATCGACATATTCGTAATAAGCCTCATCCATCACCACTAGCACGCCAGGTGGGACTGCATCCAAGAACCGATCCAGTTCATCTGCCCCCACGAAAGTCCCGGTGGGATTGTTAGGATTGCAGATGAAGACCATCTTGGTCTTTGGGCCTACAGCTTTAGCCATCGCTTCCAAATCAACGGTGTAGTCCTTCATGGGCACCACTACCTCCCCAGCGCCCATGAGCCTAGCAACGAACTGATAAACACTAAAGGTATGCTCTGAGAGAACGACTTCATCCTCCGGAGTCAAGAAGGCCTCTCCCAGCATTTTCAGTATCTCATCGGAGCCATTGCCGATGATAAGCTGCTCCGGAGCCACACTTAAGTGCTTCGCTAGAGCTTCCTTCAAGTAGTAGCAGTTGCTGTCGGGGTAGATATGGATGCGCCCTGCCGCTTCCTGCAGGGCCTCCATTCCTTTAGGGCTTGGCCCCAAGGGATTCTCATTGGAGGCAAGCTTGATTACATCTTCGATTCCCAATTCCCTTTGTACCTCTTCGATGGGCTTCCCGGGAACATAAGGCTTGATGCGTAGAATGGTCGTTCTTATTTCCGGCAGCTTCATCGCAATCGGTGCCCCGGGCGGCACCTACCCCCTTTCCATGACAATGCAGGCGAAGCTAATCTAAATCAGGCCGCAAAGAACCAGCCTCGCCGAGGTAAATATGCCGAATCTCCTTTTGGGTCCGCGGCGTGTTAACATGGAGCAGCATCCGAATGCAGCGGGGCAAGGCGCCGGGCACCGGTATCTCCCGGGCACAGAGCAAAGCCGGCTGGAGAAGGCCAAGCTGTCGAGCAGCCTTAGCCGGAAATGCTGCGTTAAGATCATCGGTGACGGTGAAGATGATGCTGGCAATATCCTCCGGCGAGAGGTCATTGGCCCTGAGGATCTCTCGCAGTAAGGTTTCTGTTGCCGCCAGGATCTGTTCCTCTGAGTTTTCCTGAACAGTGATTGCCCCCCTGATGCCTCGAACCCCTGACATGACAGCGCCTCCCAAGTGTGAGGAAATTTGCCTATAGTGTAGCATAAAGCCATATGGCTGTAAAGGAAGGTTCAATCCAAGTCAACGGCCTTCTTAAGCGCCCGGATCTCCGCGGTTTTGAGCTTCCGCCACTTACCCGGCGGAAGTGAACCTAGCTGAATCGGTCCAAGTCGAATCCGACAAAGCTTAAGGACCGCATGTCCCACTTTGTCGCACATGCGGCGGATCTGCCGTTTGCGCCCCTCTCTCAGGGTAAACTCAAGGCAAGTTGAGCCGGATCGTTCTTCAACCAGCCTCACCTTGGCCGGGGCAGTTGGGCCGTCGTCCAACTCGACCCCCCGGGCCAGTCTCTGGAGGGCATCCCCGGTTGGACGGCCGGCTACTTCCACTAGATAGACCTTCTCCACTTCAAAGGAAGGATGGGTCAACCGATAGACCAGCTCCCCATCGTTGGTGAGCAGCACCAACCCTTCACTGTCGAAGTCGAGCCTCCCAGCGGGATAAAGACGGTTCTCCATCGGGCCCAAGAGATCCATGACCGTAGGCCGTCCCCAAGGGTCAGTCACCGTCGTAACGTAGCCCGGCGGTTTGTGGAGTAGGAGATACTCTTTAGTCTCGGGGGATAGCTTTAGGAGTCGACCATCTAACCATACCTTGTCCTTAGTCGGGTCGACCTTCGTCCCCAGTTCGGTGACGACCTTGCCGTTAACCTGAACCCGACCCTCTTTAATCATCTTTTCACAGGTGCGGCGGGAGCCGACGCCAGCCCGGGCCATGAGTTTATGCAGCCTTTCCACCACATCACCCTCCCGCCTCCAGTATACCATGGCTAAAGCAGGGGTTTAGCGAAAATGTTGGTCAAACCAAGTCCCTCAACACGGTCCTCAATTTGCCCCAAGTGGGTGGTATAAAGACCCGTTTCCTTCATGCGGTTAAAGTAGGCGCCACCGGAAAAGGTGTATCTGGTCCCTACTTCCCCCTCCCCGATTTGCTCCCGCACCCAGGCGATGAAGTCACCCACCGCCAGATCCCGCGGCAAGAATAAAGGAGGCAGATCCAGGGCAAACCGCGCCGCATTATGGCCGGCGAGGGTGCCTGTAACTATTGCCTCGGTGTGGCCCACCGCAAGGCCAATCTTTTCACCGGCGCAAAAGAGGTTGTCTAGACCTCCCACTCTTAGGGCATCATCCCGGGGAGTGATGAGGCCAAAGCGGACGGAATTGCCCCGACCTCCACCGTAAGGATCGTGATAAGTCACCCTTTCCATTCCCGGCAGTCGACGCAGTTCTTCCAAGGGGAAAAAGGGAGTCATCAGTTTAACCTGACCGGTATCAAGTAGAACCAAGTTGTCCGCATATTCAGGGAGGGCATACTGCTGACAAGCCTTGCGCCCCAGCATTTCCCCATGGACCACGTACTTGGGGATAGGTATGAGCACACAGCCATTGGTATCTAGCCGATCGGCAAGCCAACTGGCCACTGTATGTTTGTTCAGCTCGCAGGAGCCGCTCATGCCCAAAGCTTGGTCCGACACTCTCTCTTGCACCTTGGCCTTAGCAGCTAGACTCACCCGGGGTCCAAAGGTGGGACAACGAAAGATGCACATCACACACCCGGCGCCATAGCGAAGACAGTTGCCCGGCGGACCCGCGGTGCCGGTAGCATCCACGTAGGCGTCCCCTTCAATTATCTCGCCGCTGGCCAGAACTACGCCCACCACTCGTGTGCCTACCGTGTGGGCATCCACCACTCTGCTTTCCAACAGAAGCCTGATGCCCTCCCGGAGGATCAGATCCCGGATGCTCGCTTCGATGACCTCCACATCATAAAGACTGGCATGCACATGGCCGGGAAAGGAGAGATTTGTATGCCGCGCACAGTCCTCCATCACCTTGATGATGTCTCCGCCGCCTAGACATCTTAGCTCTTCCAAAGCCGTGAGCCGCCCGTTGTTCTTGAATATCCCCCCCACCAATCCGGAGCCGAGCAGCATATTCGTTCTCTCGATCAGGGTAACATCCAGCCCCGCCCTGCCCGCGGCAAGGGCGGCAGCACAACCGGCCCATCCTCCGCCCACAACCACCACCTGAGGCCGCAGCATAAATACACCCCCTGTGGTATCTTATGAGGGGAAGGGCGGGTCGACGCGGACTTCGGCCCACAAAAAAAGCTTCCCGCGGGAAGCCTTGGCGAACCGGCGCCAACGTGCCTTAAGTATCCCGTATGTTCCCCCGGATTCCCGCATAAGTGCGAGGCATGTCCGTTTTCCCATCCCGCACGAGAGTTTGAATCCGATCGATCACCTGGGGAGCAAGATCGATGAGGCGATCGTAAATGGCCGTGCCGTCAACGGGTAGGAGGCGCACTTGCCCCTGCCCCACCACCAAGAAGGCGACAGGACTTAACGACATGCCGCCGCCGCTGCCGCCCCCGAAGGGGAAAGAACCCTCTTGTTGATTCCCCGTCTCATATTCCGAACCTCCGGCAGCGAAGCCAAAGGACACCCTGGAGACAGGCAATATCACCATGCCGTCTGGCGTTTCCACCGGGTCTCCAAGGATCGTATTCACATCGATCATACTCTTGAGGCTCTCCATGGCCGTCTGCATAAGGACCCCGATGGGATGATCGTTAGCCAAAGCTTTTTGCTCCCTTCTGGAAGTTATCGCGAACAATGCTCCCTAGTCTCGTGAGGATAATATGGCCCAACTTGAGATGGAATATGCACTGAGCCCGCACGCAGAGCAGTCGCTGGTTAAAATGGGGCTGGATGGCGACATTCGATCGGCAGCTTGGCGGAAGCAAGGGTTGGATGGCGCCCCAGACTCCCCACAACATCCCGGCGGCAAGGCCGGTGGAGGCCGCATCCCCCGTGCCGACAGCCACCTTAAGATCGATGGAGCGGCAGTAGGGACTGAAAAACCGGCTGGTGCGGAGGAGCATCGCCAGGGAAGACTCTCGGGATGAGCCGTCCATACTAGCAAACAAACGCCCGGGTAGTCTTCCCCCGGGTCGCGATGTTCCGCCCCTTAGTCTAATGGGTACTTGGACTGGGCGCCAGTTGCCGACTCCTATCCGAAGAAAAAGGCCATCATCTTTCCCTCCCAGCCGGTAGATGGATTCCACCGTCACGGGAAGGAAAAGCAAGACCAATATGGCCGGAAGGGCCAGGAAAGCCACCACTTTTCACCCTGCCTTATTTTCTCCAGCCCTTAACTTACAATACCTCTTCCTCGGGCAAAGGTGGCAAATCATCCAAGGAATTCAAGCCAAGGTGAACTAGGAACTTGGTCGTCGTTCCGTACAGGATCGGGCGGCCCGGTTCATCTAGGCGTCCCACTTCCTCCACTAATCCCCGTTCCAGCAGGCTTTGCAGAGCGCTGTCCACCCTGACTCCTCGAATCCTCTCCATCACCGCCCTAGTGACTGGCTGCTTGTAAGCGATGATGGCCAGGGTTTCCAATGCGGCAGGGGAAAGTCCAGTAGTGTTGACAGGACGATGGAGCTTTTCTATGAGTTCGGCGAATTCCTCTCGGGTCCGCAGCTGCCAACCCCCGGCGAGGGGATAGAGCAGAAAACCGCCCATGCGCTCTTGGTACTCGCCCAGCAACTCCCGTAAAGCTGCTTCCACTTCTTTGGGGCTTGCCCCTGTCAGTTCAGCTAATGCCTTTTCACTTAGAGGTTCGGGAGCGGCAAATAAGAGAGCTTCAATGCAGGCCTTCAGTTCTTCTTGCATCGGGTTCATCTCCACTTCCAAGGGAAAGCTCAATGACCCCGAAGGGCCGATCTTGGCGAACCTTAACCTTGCCTTTCCTGGCAAGTTCCAGCACCGCAAGGAGGGTAACCACGTAATCGAGCCGGCTCCTCCCATATACTAACAAATCGGCGAACTGCTTCGGCTCCTTAGCCAGGGAGCTGAGGACGGCCCTCATTCTCCCAGGCAAGTCGATGCTGATGCGCCGCAGCTCTTTCACTTCCTGCCGCTCGCGGTAAGCGGCCAGTACATCCGCCGCTAAGCGGCAAAGGAGTTCAGGCGTAGCCGATCCTACCGGTCGAGTGTAATGGACCTGGAGCTTCGGGCAGGGAGCCTCCCGGGGAAAGCGTCTGCCAGCCTCCACCAGAAGCTCCCCTAGTCTCAACGAAGCCAAGTAAAAACGACGATAGTCGAGCAGGCGAAGGGCCAGTTCTTCCCGCGGATCCGGCTCGGCGGGCTCCTCCGCGTCAGATTTTGGCCTGGGCAGCAAGCTTCGCGCTTTGAGCTGGATTAGCGTTGCCGCCATGACCAAGAAATCGGCGGCCAAATGCAGATCTAATACCTTAACGACAGACAGATACTCCAGGTACTGGTCAGTTATCCGAGCAATGGGTATGTCCCAGATGCTGACCTCCTCCCGCTTGATGAGGTCCAAGAGAAGCTCAAAGGGGCCTTGGTAAACGGGAAGTTGAACCTGGTAGGTCATGTTTCCTCCCCTTTACATCCCCATCGCCTGGCGCACTTCAGCCATGGTGACTGCCGCCACTTCCCGGGCTTTAGCTGCTCCCGCGGCAAGCAAGTCTTCTACTGCATGGGGGTCCTTAGCCCAGTTTCGACGTCGTTCATGGATGGGAGCGAGGAACTCGACCAGCTTGTCCGCCAACCGCTTCTTGCAGTCCACACAACCGATCCCTGCCTGACGGCAATCGACGTCGATTCCTTCCGTCTCCTCCAGATTGAAGATCTTGTGGAGGGCGAAGACGCTGCAGACCTCGGGATTCCCGGGGTCCTTTCGCCTTGCCCGCTGGGGATCGGTGATCATGCTGCCGATCTTGCTACGGATCTCTTCCGGCTCCTCCGCCATTAGGATCACATTCCCATAACTCTTGCTCATTTTCCGTCCGTCCAGACCCGGAAGGACAGGATAGGGAGTCAATTTTGCCTGGGGTTCGGGAAAGGTCGGCCGGTAGAGATAGTTGAAGCGACGCACGATCTCCCGGGCTAATTCCAAGTGGGGCAGCTGATCTTCGCCAACGGGTACAGTGTCAGCTTTGTAGATCAGAATATCCGCAGCCATCAACACCGGGTAGCCCAAGAATCCATAGGTCCTGATGTCTTTTTCGGCCAGCTGAGTCAATTGCTCTTTGTACGTGGGGCATCTCTCCAGCCACGACAAAGGCGTGATCATCGAGAGCAACAGGTGCAGCTCCGCGTGTTCCTTCACATCCGACTGGCGGAAAATCAGGCACCGCTCGGGATCCAAGCCCGCGCTCAGCCAATCGATCGCCATTTCCCGCACATTCTCGCGAATGATTTCCGTTTCTTCATACCCGGTCGTCAAGGCATGCCAGTCAACGATGCCAAAGAAGCACTCGTAGTCATCTTGCAGCTGCACCCAGGCCTGGAGGGCCCCAAGGTAGTTGCCTAGATGGAGTCTTCCCGTCGGCCGCATGCCGCTGAAAATTCGACCTTTCTTTCCCATCTCTTCCATCCTTTCTTCAGCACTTCTAAAGGAACCGCATACCCCAAGTCAAGGCCCGCACGATGGGCAGCAAGAGCTGTCGAGCCAGCCCGCTCATAATCAAGAAAACCAGCAGCAAAGGACCATAAGCCTCCAGTTGGCCCAGAGCATAGGCCTGCCGCCCCGGAAGCAGCCCCATGAGAATCTTTGACCCGTCTAGGGGCGGAACCGGGATCAGATTAAAAGCGGCCAGCCACAAATTCAAGGCGATATTAATCTCGAAAAAGTTGATCAGCAGCCTAGCCGCCATCGGCTGCAAGGGACGGGCAATAAGACCACCGATGAGCGCAAAAAAGTACGCCAAAGTTATGTTCGCCAGTGGTCCGGCCAAGGCGACGTACATCATCCCACGACGGCTGTCGCGAAAATAACGGGGATTAATCATCACCGGCTTGGCCCAACCAAAGCGAAAGAAGACCAACATCAAGGCCCCAATTGGATCCAAATGGGCCAGTGGGTTCAAAGTCAATCGACCCGACAGCCTGGGAGTAGGATCCCCCAGGTAGTCAGCTGCCGCTCCATGGGCAAATTCATGGATGGAAATGGCCATCAATGCCGCAGGCACAGTAAGTAGCAGCCTATAAGGAAGCATTAAGGATCCTCCTTTGTCAGTTGCCCCATCATCCTATCTGCTAAGGAAAGCTCATCCTCCCGAGTTGCCACTTCCTCATCAAGTTTGGCCCGCAGGACCTTCCTTAGCACCTTTCCAAAAGACGGCCCTGGACGGTAGCCTAATGCCACCAGATCACTGCCGGTGATCGACAGCTCCACCTTAGACAACCGCTCCCGATAGGCGATGAGCCGCTCTCTAATTGGCGAGGCTCCGCTGTAGGCCCAAAGAAGCGCCAGCCCCTCCTCCGGAAGGGTGGATAACACATCATAGATTGTACTGGGCCGCAAATTCGGCCAGTGCAAACACCACAGGGCAAAACGCCAATTGGCCAAGAGAGCACGGAGTTTCCTCTGCTCGGCCCCACTTAGGGCCAGCCTCTCGGCAGCCTCCGTGGCAGCCTCCAAGGGCTGGTGAAACAAGATTCCCGCCAAATAGGCAAACCCATGGCAAGGCAAATGTAAAGCCCGCAAGGACGAGGGAACGCCCCTCAGCAAAGCCCAATCGATCTCCCCCAAAGCCCAATGAATGGCCCGAAGGAGGCCGAAATCCGCCAACATCTGAAGCATGGGCAGAACTTGCTCTTCCGCCAGAATCTTGCGCATCTCGGCTCCCAGCCGCTGGGGAGACACGCAACAAACCAATCCCCCCTCAACCGCGCTGGCCATCAGCCGCCTGGTCCTATCTTCCACCTGGAAGCCGTAGCGAACCCCAAATCGCACCGCCCTGAAAAGGCGCGTCGGATCGTCCCGGAAGCTTCCGTCATGGAGAACCCTAATGAAGCCTCGCCGCAGGTCCTCCAAGCCGCCGAATGGATCGACCACCTTCCCCAGGTCCTCGGGACCCAGGGACAGGGCCAGGGCATTGATGGTAAAGTCCCGCCGCCAAAGGTCTTCCCGAAGATCCGCCGCGGCAACCTGCGGCAGGGCCCCTGGGCGGGGGTAGTACTCTTTGCGGGAGCCAGCCACATCGATGGCCCAGCCAGCGGGCAGCAGCACCTTGGCCGTGTCAAAATCACCGAAGACGACTACCCGGCCTCCCCAACGGGCTGCAATTTCTTCGGCGAAGGTAATTCCTCCCCCGCTGACGACTAAATCGATGTCCGTATTCTCCCAGCCCAAGAGGAGGTCCCGCACAAGCCCGCCGACGATGTAGCAATATCGTCCTTCCTTCGCGGCCAGCCGGCCGGCTTCCTGCAGATACCCCATCACTTGGGGCGAAAATCGCGCTGCAAGTTCCCCGAAGAGATTCATGCCTGCTCGACGCTGCGGGCTTCAAGACTCTCCAGTCGGGAGGGGATCACATCATTAGCGATGAGCGTTGCGTACGTCTCCCGCCGGACCACCAGATCCGCGGACCCTTGAGAGACGAAGACTACCGCGGGACGGGGAAGGCGGTTGTAGTTGCTGGCCATTGAATAGGTATACGCCCCGGTGCAAAAAACAGCCAGGATATCGCCTGGAGCCACCTCGGGCGCCTCCAGGTCCCAAATGAGCATGTCCCCCGACTCACAGCACTTGCCCGCAACAGATACTAATTGAGTTTTCTGCTTGTCGGCCTTGTTGGCCACCATAGCCTCATAGACCGCCTGATAGAGGGCCACCCGAGGATTGTCACCCATGCCCCCATCGACGGTTATGTACTTGCGAATGCCCGGCAGCTCCTTGACAGCGCCAACGCGATAGAGGGTTGTACCGGCTTCCCCTACGATGGACCGGCCAGGCTCAACGCTAATCAGGGGTAGGTCCAAACGGCACATTGCCGCATTCTCCCTGACACTCTCGACCAGATAGGCTATATACTCCTCCGGGCTGATGGGGGAATCATCCCTGCTGTACTTAATGCCCAAACCGCCCCCCAGGTTCAATTCTGCCGCGGTCCAGCCAAGCTCATCCCGGATCTCTTTCAGGAAGTGATATAGGATCCCGATGGTAACCCCGAAGGATTCGAGTTCGAAGATTTGGGACCCGATATGGCAGTGCAGCCCCCGCAAGTTAAGGTTTCTTGCTTCCAAGGCCGTTCGCACCGCCTCCCGAGCTATCCCTTGAGCCAAGGGAAAACCGAACTTGGAGTCCAGCTGACCTGTTTGGATATAGGTATGGGTGTGGGCTTCAACCCCCGGCGTAACCCGCAAGAGGATATCAACCTGGCGCCCTAGTTTTTCACAAAGCCGATCCAGGATCTCCAATTCAAAGGAGTTGTCCACGACGATGCAGCCAATCCCCGCCTGCAAAGCCATCACGAGCTCCTCGCGGGACTTATTGTTGCCGTGAAAGTAAATCCTCTCCCTGGGGAAATCCGCAGCCAAGGCGGTGTAGAGCTCCCCTCCCGAGACCACATCAAGGCAAAGGCCCTCCTGGGCGATCAAGCGGCACATAGCGAGGGTCAAAAAAGCCTTGCCTGCATAGATAGTCCTGCTATGGGGGTAATGCCGGGCAAAGGCCTTTTGATAGGCCCGACACTGACCTCGGATCAGCTCTTCGTCGAAAACGTACAAGGGAGTACCGAATCTAGCCGCCAAATCGACTACATCGCAGCCTCCGATCTCCAGGTGCCCCCGCCCATTGATGCCCATCGTTCCCCGCAATTCCATGGAGAAGCCCCACCTTTGCATACAGGTTCTTCACCATCATAACATATGCCTGCCCCCGGGGGAAGGTCTTGGATTGATGATGCTCATGCTGACTAGTTGGAGTCTTGTTTGGAACGGGCCGTTGCGGGGCGGCTCCTCAGATCGGGAACGGGAGTGCGAAAAATGAGACGCATCAAGGCTTTCAAATTGAGGGGGATGAGGGGCCAAAGATAGGGCGTGTCGAAAGAGCGGGTAAGAGCAAAGAACAGGATGGTGATCACCACTCCCGCGGCAAGACCAACCAGACCGAAGAAACCGGCAAGAATGAGAGTCATTAGCCTGAACAACCTGATGGCCAAACCGAATTCCAGACTCGGTGTCGCAAAGGTGCCAACGGCCGCTACGGCCGTATATAGAATCGTCTCTTCATTAAACAGCCCCACCTTAACAGCAAAGTCCCCTAGGAGGATGGCTCCCACAATTCCCAATGAAGTTGCCAGGGCGTTGGGTGTATGGATGAAGGCCATCCGCACCAAATCAAGACCAAGCTCCAAAATAACAAACTGTGCAAAGAGAGAAAGGGTTGTCGGACCCTTTGGTCCTAAGAATTGCAGCGCCTCAGGCAGGATGTCTTTATCCATCACTAACGCCAACCATAAGGGTGTTAGGATGAAGGACAGGAGCATTCCGAAGGTGCGCACCCAGCGAAGATAGGTCCCTACGACCGGGTGCTGGAAATACTCCTCGGCGTGCTGAGTAAAATGCCAGGCAGTAGCCGGGGCCAACGCGACGGCCGGAGTGGTATCGACGATGATGGCCACATGACCTTCGAGGAGGTGGGCCGCGGCCACATCCGGCCGCTCGGTGTAGCGCACCTTGGGCAAAGGATTAATCGTTGCCCTGACGACGTATTCTTCCAGGCTCTTAATCCCCATCGGCAGACCCTCAACACCCACATCCTCGATGCTTTTCTCGATTGTCTCGACTAGTTGGGGCTCCGCCAAATCCTCGATGTAGACGATGACTACATCCGTTTGGGACCTTTTCCCGGCCTTTAGCGCTTTGCAGCGAAGGCGCGGGTCCCGCAGCCGACGCCGCAACAGAGCCGTGTTGAAAATTGAAGTCTCCACAAAGCCATCCCGGGAGCCTCTGGTCACCCGTTCCAAGTCCGGCTCCTCGATGCCCCGAACAGGATATTCCCGCGCGTCGATGATCAAAGCCTGGTCCAAACCGTCGATAAGGAGCACTAAAGGGCCCGAGATGACCTGAAGAATCACATCATCCAGATCATCGGAGGTACTCACCTCGAAGTAGGGCAGGCCCTGTTGCAGAATCTTCTCGAGGGGATCCGGCAGCACATCCTCCCGGGTGAGGGCCATGAGGGACCGCATAATGTCAACGGTCACGTGGTCCTTGATCAGTCCATCGACGAAAATCAAGGCAGCATCCTTACCGCCGATGGTTATGCGGCGGAGAATCAGGTCAAAACTGATATCGAGCCCCAGCTCATCGGTCAAGACAGCGATGTTTTCCTCTAGGTCCTTCACCAGTTTGCGCGCCACTTACGACCCACCTCCGCCATGAAGAAAAGCGTCCTTAAGGACGCTTACTCTTCTTCCCCCTCCAGGAGGGAGACTACCCTAGCGCACCACTGTGGGCACGAAAAGGTCGATAATACCAATGACTAAGGCCGCCAGCAGGGCTCCAAAGACGGTCACCGACATGCCGGGCACCACAAACTGGGTTGCCCAGATGACAATCGCCGATACTAAAAAGCCTACAATGCCCCGACTGTAGGGGGAGACCCGCTTCCCAAGAGTGGTCTCGATCACCCACCCGATCAAGGCGATGACCACGGCCGCAAGCAAGGCGTGCCAGAAGCTCATGGTTCTAAACCCGGGCACTAAGAATCCCACCAGCATCAACACCAGGGCGGAAACGATGAACCGTACAACGACTCCCAACCACTCCACTCAGAATCACCTCCAGGTTCTTTCTCGTCCCGTATTTTTCCCCTTCTCGGGAGGATTATGCGAGGTGTGACTCCTCTTGCCTAAAAAATAGCGGTGGGGAGAGGATCCCCACCCTACTCAGTTCCTTCTACCCGAAAGGCTATCTGTACATCCGCCTTGTAGTCAACTATGTTTCCTTCTTCATCTACATCCCCGGTCCAGTTGAGCACCTCAACGCCGCTGATATTCCGGACTGTCTTCGATGCTTCTTGGACCGCCTTCTTGACCGCATCCTCCCAGCTTGTTTGGGATTCGCCAACCAACTCCACGACTTTGATTACCGTCACCTCATCACTCCTTCGCCAAGACTTCCATCCTTATCATTCCCTCCTAACGGGGATTATAATCCCGCGGACTATGGCTCCCAAACGCGCGGATACAGCCAGTAAAGGAGGGACCCTGCCGTCTTGCCTAAGATGAAGGCCAGAAGCAATACCCGTAAAGAATCCTGCAATGAAAGTCGCCGCCCAAGTACGGGCAGCACATTCAGCACTTCCGTCAAGGCGCCGGCAAAAAGACCAACAAAAATGCCCATGGCAAGGCCGACAAGGATCATGATCCAAGGAGCAAGGCCTAATCCCCCGTCAAAGCCATCAAAGAGGGCGGCCAGGATGCCGCCGGCGATGATGGCCCTTTCCAGGCTCCGCACCCGATCGTTGATCCCAGTTAGGTGGACTAGCCGGGGGATGATGTCCAGCACCGTAAGCAGGGCCACCAGGCCTGCCCCCACGGCAATCCCTTCGGCAAAGCCTAGCACTACCGCAAGCAGGGTCATCGATCGCTCTCCTCCTTGCTTCCCTGCCTTTGGGTCCGGTGGATGATGTGCTTGTTTACGTTTTCCAAATAGCAGTCAATTTCAACTTCTAAGGGGCTCGGTTCTACCCCTTGGTTTCGGGAGAGTTGATTGAAGAAGATGGCCATCCCCAGTCCTACGCCGATGGAATAGGCGGCTTGCATCGGCAGCGGATATTGCACGGAGCGGCCGGTCAGCAGGCGATAGATGGTTCGGTGGACCTGGGCCATCCCTACATCGGCATGGAAATTCATCAGGGCCATACCAGCCCCGATGAACAAAAGCAGCCAAACGAGGGCGAAATACAGCACGCTCCATAGGTCTGCCTGCTTCTTAGGTCCATCGATGGAGACAATGACCGCTGCGGGGCCAAAGGGGAATACCCGAACATGGGGATTGCTCTTGCGGATGACTTTGATGACCTCGAGGGTGGAGATGACCTGCAGGGAACCTAAGGAGCCCTCCACGGTCCCCACTTGGATCTGGGCTACTTGGTCTTCCACTTCAGGGTCGGCCGCTATCTCAGCGAGCTGGCCGACGGTCAGCACATCGCCGGGTCGAGCTGCAATCCGTTCCCTTATCCGCAGATAAAGCTCCCTGTCTCCCATCATGACCTCGCCCCTTTGTCCTACTAGTGTTGGTCAAAGGGAGAGGCCCCATTCATACCACCCTCTGGAAGACACGCAGCCAATTCTCCCAAAGGATTAGTCTAAGCTCCTCTAGGGAAAGACCCGCCTCGCCGAGGGCCTGGACGAGCTGGGGCATCCTGGTCGCATCTTCAAGACCTACAGGAGCAGCATCGATGCCGTCAAAATCCGAACCTAGCCCTACGTGCTCAGGACCGACTAACTCCACCACATGGAGGATATGGCGGACGACATCGTCGATCGTGGCCTGGGGAGCCACAGTCAAGAAGGGAGGATAGAAATTGATGCCGACAACCCCGCCCCTCGACGCAATGGCCTTGATTTGATCATCCGTCAGGTTCCGGGGGTGATCCATTAAGGCGCGGCAGTTGCTGTGGGTGGCCACCCACACCCCATCATCCATCCCCATCGCATCCCAAAAGCCCCGGGTGCTCAAATGGGACACATCCAAGACCATCCCAAGCCGAGCGGCCTCCCGCACCACCTGCCGTCCAAGCCTCGTCAGGCCCCCGCCGCTAGTCTCGTCCCCCACGCCGTCAGCCAGCTCATTGCGCAAATTCCAGGTCAAAGACAGACAGCGCACGCCTAAAGCATACAAGACCTCCAAGGGTTCCGGACGCCCCTCGAGGGCATCACAACCTTCAAGGGCGAGCACCACCCCGAGGTTCCCTCCGCGCAGTCGCCCCCAGTCATCGCCATCCCTGATCAAAAAGGCCTCAGGATACTCTTTGAGGGCCCGATACAAATCGGCGATGCCGATGAGCACCTGATTGAGGGGGGATATACCTTTCTCTCTGGTGCTGCACAAGGCTAGCACCTGGCAAGCCACCCCTCCCATCCCCATGCGGGGAAAGTCCCACTGGCCTTCCTGGGACTGCTGCCAGATGACCCGCCCTTGTTCGCTAGCGGTCATCAGGGCGTCACAATGGGCATCAAAAATAGGCACCAACGTCCAATCCCTCCTGCCGGGCAGAAAAATAAGACTCGCCTGTTGTCACCCAGACGAGCCCCACTCCCTAGTGATGGCCGATTAACGAGGCTGAACTATCAGCTTGATCGCGGTTCTCTCCTCACCGTCGATGATGATGTCGGTAAACGCCGGGATACAGACTAGATCGATCCCGCTTGGGGCGACAAAACCCCTGGCAATAGCCACGGCCTTCACCGCCTGATTGATGGCCCCCGCCCCGATGGCTTGGATTTCGGCTCCTCCCTTTTCTCGAACGACGCTGGCTAATGCTCCGGCTACCGAGTTGGGGTTGGACTTGGTCGATACCTTCAGGACTTCCACAAACGCTACCCCCTCCGGTGGTGTCAATTGTCTGCCATTGTACTTAGATATTATCTATTGCCTGGCAAAAACCCTTTTTTGTGGAAGCAATTTTGTCTATTTAGTCTCATCATTCACTTCCCAAATGCGTTCGATGCCTAGAGCCTTGCCCGATACCGGATCGATATCGATGATGACCGCTCCCAACACAACCGGGCCGCCGGCCACCACGAACCGAGCCGGCAGTTGGGTATGAAAGCGTTCCAAGATGACTTCTTTCTTGATGCCGATCACCGAATCCAGCGGACCGGTCATTCCCAAGTCAGTTATGTAAGCCGTACCCTGGGGAAGGACGCGGGCATCGGCCGTCTGGACATGGGTGTGGGTGCCGACAACCGCGCTCACTTTGCCGTCGAGGTGCCATCCCATCGCTACCTTCTCCGCGGTGGCCTCAGCGTGGAAGTCCACAATCACCACCGGCACCCTGTCAGCGATCTCCCCCAGTACTTTGGTTGCCGCCCGGAAGGGACAGTCAAGTTCACCCATGAAAACCCTGCCGGCCAGGTTAAGGACGCAGATAGGAACGTCTTGGCATTGGAATACGCCCCACCCTCGGCCAGGCACCCCCGGCGGATAATTCTCCGGACGCAAAATCCGCGGTTCCTCCTCGAGGAACTGATAGATCTCCCTTTTGTCCCAGATGTGGTTGCCGCTGGTTAGAACATCGATCCCCATCGCGAACAATTCCTCCGCCACGGGAGCAGTGAGCCCAAATCCCCCCGCCCCGTTCTCCCCGTTGCAGATGACGAAATTGATGTTCCGTTCCTTTTTCAACCTAGGCAACACCCGTCGCAACAGATTGCGACCGGGCCGACCGACCACATCGCCTATCATCAGGACGCGCACCGAAATGTCTCCTCCATCTGTCGAATTGTCAGCGAAACCTCAATAAAGATCGCCTTCGGCTCTCATTAGCTATGATGACACGACCTTCCTCCCGAAATCCAAAGACTTCCCGGCCGCTCCGCTCCGAGCGCACCTCCGCCAGGATCTCCTCCATCATTTCTTGTTGAAAGACCCGTTCATCTTCGTCCAGGAAAGGCAAATCAACCATCAGCTCCTCGAGGAAGGCCTCCCGTATCACACCTACCAGGACCCCCAACTCGCCCGGGGTGAGGCTGTCCACATCCCGCTCCACCTCTAGCTGGGTGAGTTCATCCCACACCTCATGGGAAAACCGACAAACCTCAATGGGCACATCCATCTGAAACAAGTCCCAATAGACTGCCAGGGCCTCCTGGAGGTTCTGCGTCAAGGAAGAGGCTTCACCCTCTGTCAGCCTCCTGGTTATGGTAAAGGAAAGGGTTAATGACCGAGAGCGGGGTCGAAGTTTAACCGTTGCTATTTCTGGATAGCAAACGAGCACCGAAACAAGAAACTGCGCCGAATTTGACAGTTCGTTCGCCGTCCCCTCCCTGGGCAAAAAGTTGATCATCATGACCCCTCCCTTACAAGTTATAGGCGGGGCAATGCCCCGCCTCTCCCTTGCCTTACTTCGCATAGTCAATCGCTCGGGTTTCCCTAATCACCGTGACCTTGATTTGACCTGGATACTCCAGTTCTTGCTCAATCCGTTTGGCAACATCCCGAGCCACTTTGACGGCCGCGAGATCATCGATCCGGTCAGGTTTGACCATGATGCGGATTTCCCGACCAGCCTGGATGGCATAGGCCTTTTCCACCCCATCAAAGGAGTCAGCTATCCCTTCCAGCTTCTCTAGCCTCTTAATGTAGGCCTCGAGGGTCTCCCGCCTGGCTCCAGGGCGAGCCGCGGAGATGGAGTCCGCAGCTGCCACCAGCACAGCCTCCACCGTCTGGGCATCGATATCGCCATGGTGGCAGGCGACCGCATGGATTACTTCTGGGTCTTCCTTATACTTCTTCAGCAAATCGACGCCAATTTGGACGTGGGTTCCTTCAATCTCATGATCCACAGCCTTACCGATATCGTGGAGAAGGCCTGCTCGTCTGGCCAAGTTCTCATCAGCCCCCAGTTCAGCGGCCATCATCGCCGCCAGGGCTGCCACCTCGATGGAGTGGCGCAAGACGTTTTGACCATAGCTGGTTCGGAAGCGCAATCGACCCAGCATGCGCACCAGCTCTGGATGCAGTCCGTGGACATTGGCTTCAAAAGTAGCCTGTTCCCCTTCCTCCCGGATGATGGTCTCCACTTCTTTCCTGGCCTTGTCAACCATTTCTTCAATTCGGGCTGGGTGGATCCGCCCGTCGGTGATCAGCTTCTCCAAGGCGATGCGGGCAATCTCCCGCCGGACAGGATCGAATCCGGATAAAATGACCGCTTCCGGCGTGTCATCGATGATCAAATCGATGCCAGTCAATGTCTCGAGGGTCCGGATATTCCTCCCCTCTCGCCCGATAATCCGCCCCTTCATCTCATCGTTGGGCAGACTGACGACTGAAACGGTCGTTTCCGCCACATGGTCGGCCGCATAACGCTGAATGGCCAGGGCGATGAGCTTGCGAGCCCGCTTTTCTCCTTCTTCTTTGGCCTGGTTTTCAATCTCTTTGATGAGCATCGCGGCATCCTGGCGGACGTCCTGTTCCACCCTTTGCAACAGAAGCTCTCTGGCTTCATCGGATGTCATGTTGCTTAGCCGCTCCAGGACTTTTGTCTGCTCCTCCATGACTTCTTCGACTTCCCGAAAGCGCCTGTCCAGTTCGGCCTGTTTGCGATTGAGATGCTGCTCCCTATCCTCAATGCTTTGGGTGCGCCGATCGACAATTTCTTCCCGCTGGAGCAAGCGCTTCTCTAGTTGCTGCAAATCCGCACGGCGCTCCCGGACTTCCCGGTCGAGATCCCTGCGCACCCGATGGGCCTCTTCCTTCGCTTCCAAAAGCAACTCCCGTTTGCGGGCCTCAGCTTCCTTTTCGGCATCGGCCAGCATCCTCTTAACGGCCTCTTCGGCTGATGCGATCTTGGCCTCGGCCAAGTATTTGCGAACGGCGTAGCCGGCTACGCCAGAAAGTAGCGCGACGAATATGATCAGAGCTGCTAGTATTGTCTTCACCTCCCTATGCACAATTTTTGTGCAGAAACAAGCCGAGTACTGAGACTCGGCTTGTGGCAGTCAAGCTCACCCCAACCGGGATGACTATTGGTAGTCTGGCACCCGCCATATCGGTCCCATTGTACTGTCTTTCCCATACAGTGTCAAGCAAGGGGGCCACCTATAACTTCTCGGACAACTCTACTGATGATGCCGAACGCGAAACCCCTTCGGACGAGGTAAGCAGCTAGTTTCCGCGCCGCCGCCTCGGGATCGTCTCCATGGTAGCGAGGCATCCTCTGTCGGGCCAGATCCCGGGCGATGGCATACTCCTGCTCATCTTCGGGACCCAGATCCGCCATCTCCTCATCGATGATCTGCCGGTCCACACCCTTAGCCAACAAGTCCTGCCGCAGCCGGTGATACCCGTTTTTCCGCCGACGCCACGCAATCCATTGCCGGACAAAGCGACGGTCGTCGATGTAGCCAAGACTTGTTAGCCTCTGCAGAGTACGGGCGATGACCTCTTCGCCGTAGCCTCTGCTTGCCAGGTAGGCAGCCATCTCCCCCCGGGTCCGATCCCGGTGAGCAAGATAGCGAAAGGCCTTTTCTAGGGCATCTTTTTCGGACTGCTCCACTTTCATTCCTTAGCCTCGGTTCCTTCCGAAGCAGCCTCCTTGGTGGCAGCGAGACCAACGGCCTGCCTGGCCTTAAGCTCGATCTCCATGGCCACTTCAGGATTCTCCCTCAGGAATGTCTTGGCATTCTCCCGCCCCTGCCCTAACCGCAGATCGCCGTAGGAATACCAAGCGCCAGTCTTGGTGACGATATCCAAGGCGGCGGCGACATCGAGGATGTTGCCTTCCTTGGAAATGCCCTCTCCGTACATAATGTCAAATTCTGCTTCTCGGAAAGGCGGGGCTACCTTGTTCTTAACAATCCTCACCCGAGTTCTGTTGCCGATGGTTTCCGTACCCTGTTTGATGCTCTCAATTCGCCGGATATCCATCCTGACGGACGCATAAAACTTCAGCGCCCTGCCTCCGGGAGTGACTTCCGGGTTGCCAAACATGACCCCTACCTTCTCCCGGATCTGGTTGATGAACACAACAGTGGTACGCGACTTGTTAATGGCCCCAGTCAGTTTTCTGAGCGCCTGAGACATCAACCTCGCCTGCAGCCCAACGTGGGAGTCGCCCATCTCGCCTTCGATTTCCGCCCGGGGAACGAGGGCGGCCACCGAATCCACCACAACCACATCTACCGCTCCGCTGCGAACCAACGCCTCAGCGATCTCCAGGGCTTGTTCGGCGGTGTCTGGCTGGGAAATCAGCAAAGTGTCCAGGTCCAAGCCTAATCGTTGGGCATAGTTTGGATCTTGCGCGTGTTCCGCGTCGATGAAGGCAGCAATGCCGCCCTCCTTTTGGGCCTCGGCCATGATGTGCATAGCCAGGGTGGTCTTGCCCGACGCCTCCGGCCCGAAGATCTCCACTACTCGCCCCCGGGGCACGCCTCCTACCCCGAGTGCAATATCCAAGGCTAATGAACCGGTAGGGATCACTTCAACGTTAAGCTTGTCAGAAGCTTCCCCCAGCCTCATGATCGAACCTTTGCCAAACTGCCTCTCGATCTGCAGCAGGGCCAACTCCAATGCCTTCTGCTTTTCAGTCAAGCCCCTTCTCCTCCCATCCCTCAACTTCGCCTGCCAACGGAAACTCGTGTAGACGAGTGTAGATTGGTCCACTGCGGGTAAGGGCGCTTTGGATCAGACTAACCCTTTCCACGGTAAACCGGCCCAGTTTGAGATCCGCTGCTTCTTTTAACACCGGGATGGCCCGGGCATCCTTTACTCGCCCGATGGTAAGATGGGGGCGAAATGGCTGCTTCTCGGGGGGAAACTCCTTCCTTACCGCTTCGGCAAGGCTGCACAGCTGTTCTTTTCCCTGCCCAACACCAATCCAAATCACCCTCGGTCGGCTGGCCGATGGGAACGCCCCGATTCCGGCCAGCTCTACCCCAAACTGGTGAAAACCCCGCAGTCCACGGTCGATCGATCCTGCTATCTTGTCTAGATCGTCAACGGAGACCTCTCCCAGGAACTTCAGGGTAAAGTGGAGATTATGGGCTTCGACCCATTTGACCCTTTGCCAGCCATCCCTAGCTAGTTGTTCTTGCACGGCAACGACCCCTGGGGCAAGCTTCGGGTCCAACTCTACCGCCACAAAGGCCCTCAAACTGGCCATGAACATTACTCCCTCGCTGGATCTCCGGACATGGTTGAGCTCACAGACTCGGTGGTTACTTCGACAAGAGGATATTCTTTTCCTTGTCAGTCCTTAGACCCAAAGGCGAATCGCTCAAGGGTGAATCCACCTGGCAAAGTATCTACCTTGATCGTATCCACTGCCAAAAGTTCCAATTCCTCCCCGCCGAAATAAAGCAAGGCCATGGAAAAAGGAATCGGTTCCTTGGCCTGGAGACTGCGGATCCCCGCCGCACCAGTTGTTCCCGCCCCAACGAGGACTCTTCCTTCTTGACTCTTCACGCCCAGGCGATGATCATGTCCATACAGAATGACGGGAACCTCCTCTTTGACCAGGGCAGCCACCCGATGGTTGTGGACAGCCAAGAGGAGGGGCTCCATGTCCGCAACTAGCCCGTCGATCATCCCCGCCATTTGCTCCACTTGGGCGAGGCTCATTGCCGCCGGAGACGACTGGGAGGCGCCCCCATCGGCGACGCCCAAGATCCGCAGGCCACTAAACTCAACCTGCTGACCGTCGAGCACCACCACATTGGTCCCTTCCCGCAGACGCCTGACCACCTCCGGCGTTTCGTGGTTCCCGGGAACGAACAGGTAAGGAACCCCCAGCTCCTCAATTCTGTCGACGAGCCCCAATTCCAGGGGGGTGCCAAAATCGGTCAAGTCCCCAGTATCAATGATTAGATCCACTCCAAAACTCGCGGCCACCTGTTGGATGAAGTCGAAAGCCGCCACATTGTTATGAATATCGGAGACGTGGAGAACCTTCAGCGCCGGTTCAGCCACCCCCAATGGCTCTAGTTCCTGTACCCGTTCATAGAGGGAATAGAGATTAGACGCCAGGACCTGAAGTTGATCGCCAAGCTCCCCAACCCGCTGCCAACTGTCCTGCAACAGGCCAACCATCCAAGGAGCTGCCTCCAAGACTCCCGTGTATTCCGGCTGGGCGAAGGCGGCGGGATCGAAGCTTAGGGCGACCGCGCCGGCAAGGAGCAGGAAGCAGGCCGCGCCCACGGCGAGTCCCCCTGTTAAGCGACGCCATGATCGCTCGCCAATGAGCCATACTCCGAGCATCCCGCCGAGGGCCATGAGCAAGCATGCTTTTAGGAGGAATAACCCTAGGGCGCCCTGGGCTAAATGGACGAGGTGAACCAGGACCTCCTCGGGGCCACCCGTCGGAAAGGCCATATCCCTGATCAAGCTCAGATCAATGCTTTCCAGGGTCACTTGCAGCGTTACCGGCAATCGATGGGTCGGCGCCTCCACTACACCTAAGGGAGGAAGGGCCAGGCGGGTTTTTCCCGCCAGGCCCGCGAGCAACTTGGCCCGCATTTCAATCTGCAAAGCACCAACCCGGTAGCTCAAGCTGCCGGCCAGGTTAAGCAGCAGGAGGGCTCCTACTAAGGCGGCCAATATGGGCAGGAGGCGTTTTTGGCGAGAATCGCTAATCATCATCGCAGGTGCAGGCGAAGAAGATTGAGAGCCGCCTGGGAAGCCCGATACTTTACCTCCTCCCTCTGACCGGAGAAGGTATGCTTCTCCACCAGGCATTCGCCATCGCGGGCTAAGGCCAAATAGACAAGTCCTACCGGCTTGGTTGGCGTTGCTCCCCCGGGGCCGGCAATGCCGGTGATGGCCAGGCCTAAATCCGCATCCCCAACTAATCGCACCTCTTTAGCCATCGCTTCGGCAACTTGAGGGCTGACTGCTCCGTACTCTTCCAAGAGCTCATCTGGTACATCAAGGAGCTCCTTCTTGGCCTCATTACTATAGACAATCAGTCCTTGCCGGAAGAAAGCGGAGCTGCCCGGGATATTGGTCAGCCGATGGGAAACAAGTCCCCCTGTGCAAGACTCGGCAACAGCCAGGACTAGTCCCCCTTTGATCAGCTTCTCGGCCACGACGCCTTCCAAGGTATCGCCGTCAACGCCGTAGATGGCATCACCCAATCGCTCGCGGAGCTTAGCTTCCAAAGGTTCAATCAACGCCAGGGCTTCTTCTGCTCCGGCGGCCGCCGCGGTCAGCCGCAAACGCACCTCCCCCAACCCCGCGTAAGAAGCAATGGTGGGATTGGTCTGTTCTTTGATAATATCGGCGATTGCATTTTCTGCCGCCGACTCACCGAGGCCCGTCAAAAGCAAAGTCCGGGATTTGATCACCCGTTTCTCCCCAGTGCTGGTCCCAAAAAGCCGGGGGACCACTTCTTCCTCGAACATGGTCTCCAGTTCCCGGGGCACTCCCGGCATGCAAACAATGGTCCGCCCCTGATAACGAGCCAAAATTCCCGGGGCAGTACCTCGCCGATTGGCGATGAAATCAGCGCCCTCTGGCCGGTAGGCTTGACGACGGTTGTTGTCCGTCATCGGGCGGCCAAGTCGGGTGAAATAGGCTTCCAAGTGCCTAACGGCGCCCTCATCCAACACGAGGCGAGCGCCCAGCACCTCAGCCAAGGCTTCCCGGGTGAGATCGTCCATGGTGGGGCCAAGGCCCCCCGACACAAGGACCAGATCCGACCGGGACAAGGCCAGCTTGAAGGCCGCCACCAAGCGGCCCTGGTTGTCCCCCACCGTTTGCCGGTGGTAGATATCCACGCCCAACTCGGCAAGTCGCCTGCCTAGGAAAGCCGCGTTAGTATCGACGATCTCGCCTAGTAATAGTTCGGTCCCCACTGAAATGATTTCCGCACGCACATCCTCCACCGTCCCTAATTAGAAATCCCCTAAGTTTTACATGTGCCCGCGTGAAATTCCTGCGACCCTTAAGCACTCTTCCGAGACTCTTGCAACATCCGGCGGAAATCTGTTCCATCGATCCGTTCTTCTTCTATTAGGAGCTGGGCAACGCTTTCTAAGACCTGTCGTTCCTGACTCAGACAATTGACAACTGATTTTTCCGTCTCCTTCAGGATCCGATCGACCGCTTCATGCAATTCCCGAGGCGGCAGGTCCTCTTTGCTGACGATGCCTAGATGGGATAGGCCGCCAAAAACCATCTGTTTGGCAAGTTCGATGGCTCGCTCAAAATCCCCCATTGCACCGGTGCTCCTTGAGCCTACAGCGAGTTCTTCAGCAACAGCTCCACCGAGACAGATGGCAATTTGCCCCAAGATCTCCTCCCTGGTGTAGAGATAACGATCATCAACCGGCGCCTGCCTAGTATAACCAAGGGCTTGTCCCCGGGAAGAAATGGAGACCGCCACCACCGAACCAGGCTGCACATATTCCCCGATCAGGGCATGACCAACCTCATGATAGGCTATGCGCTTCAGCTCCTCCTCCGAGGGACGCCGCTGCAGCTTCTCGCCCATCATCACCTTGTCGATGGACTCCTGCAGCTCTTCCTTGCCGATGTCGTCCTTGTTGCGCCGCATGGCGAGAATGGCCGCTTCATTGGCCAAGCTTTCCAGATGGGCGCCGGAGAAGCCAAAGGTATCCCGGGCCAGTTCTTCCAGGTCCACATCATCGGCCAGGGGTTTGCTCCGCATGTGGATCTTCAGGATCTGCAGTCTCCCTTCCCGGTCGGGCAGGTCCACCCGCACCACCCTGTCGAAACGACCAGGACGAAGCAGAGCCGAATCCAACAGATCCGGTCGATTGGTCGCTCCCACCACCAGGATCGCTATCTTGTCATCGGTGTTCATCCCATCCATCTCCACTAGGAGTTGGTTCAGGGTCTGATCGTATTCCAGATGGGAGCTGTGCTTGCCCCGTTTGCCCCCCAAAACCTCGATCTCGTCGATGAAGATCACGGCCGCCTGTTTTTGAAGCTTCTCCGCTAAGGAACGGGCTTTGGTGAACAGCGAACGAATCCGCTGGGCGCCCACACCGGCATACATCTCCACGAACTGGGACCCACTAGTGGCCAAGAACACTGAATCAGTGTAACTTGCGGCCGCTTTGGCCATCAAGGTCTTGCCCGTTCCCGGGGGGCCCACCAACAGGATCCCTTTCAAGGGGCGAATGCCCATTCTCTTGACTTTATCCCGATAACGAATGAAATCCAGCGCCTCAACGAGCTCTCTCTTGGCCACCTCCTGGCCGCCCACATCGGCGAAGGTGACGTGGGACACCACATCCAGGTCCTGGGATCCTCCCAACAGCTCAAAACGGCGCCCCCTGCCTTCGGTCATGTAATAGAGGAGGAAGGCCGCCCCTCCGAGCACAATGAGAGGGGTAATGTCGTAGCCTTGGGCGGCGGCGAAGACCAAGGTGGCCATTAGTCCGCCAAGGAGCACTTCTTTAATCAACCCCTTGCACCCCCAATTCGTCCCGCGGCAGGTGTACGGGGGATGATTTCATACAAGTAAGCATCGTCCTTGGCCAATTGTACATAGACGTTGTCCCCATCAACGTAAAACCGGCCCTGCTCAAGGCCTGCTCCTGCGGCCAAGGCCTCAAGTTCGCCGGCCATCTGGGCAAAGCGTCCAGTGGCAATGGCTTCGGCGATGATGAAGTGCATGTCGTAGAACACCTCGCTGAGGAACGGATCCCGGTTGTCTTTGATCCGTACAGTCACGTTCCGGTCGCCAAGGAGCTCTCTACCTGCCCCCACCAAGTCCAGATAAGTCCGCCGCAAATTCTCTACCGGGGCCACTTGAAACTCCAGATAGAGCTGACCCTGGCGCCTTTCAATATTCACCTCTTCTACCCCGGCTACATCACGAAATGATTCTTCCAAGGGCTTTAAGACCTGCCACCGATAGAAGAGTTGTTGACCGAAAAATAGCAGTCCTAGTATGGCTAGGAAAAATATGAGGATAATTTCCACCCTTAAGCCCCGGATCTGCATGTTTCCTCTCCTTTCCCCCTCACCCTGTCCTTGAAGAACATTATAGCACAGGAAGAAGGGCCATTGGACGGGCATTAGGTGTCAATCCCTGGCAAGGGGAGCGGCGTACAAATCATAGGTTCCAGCTCCAACGACGCGGGCCTTGATGAGCCGACCAGGCTCGAGCTGAACTCCCGGCAGGTGGGTAATTCCATCCACGTCGGGGGCCTGACCCCGGGTTCGGCCCCAGGAGCCGCCCGCTCGCCTGCCTTCGATCAGGACTTCTACGTTGCCTCCCAAACGAGCCCGGTTGCGCCTCCTGGAAATCCTCGCCTGCAACTCCATCGCACGGGCTCGTCGTTCCTCTTTGAGCTCTTGGGACAGCTGCCCGCCAAGTCTCCCCGCGGGAGTTCCTTCCTCTTGGGAGTAGGTGAACACACCCACATGGTCGAACTCTACGTATTCCATAAACCGCAGCAGTTCTTCGAATTGGGCCTCCGTCTCCCCGGGAAAGCCCACAATGAAGGTGGTGCGCAGGACAATCCCCGGGATCTGGCGCAAAGTCTTGATGAGTCTGAGGATGGATTCTTTGCTGCCGCGCCGGCCCATTCTCTTTAAGATGGTTTCATTTATGTGTTGCAGAGGCAGGTCCACGTACCGGCACACCTTCTCCTCTTCAGCCAAGACTCGGATGAGGTCCGGAGTAAAACTGGTGGGGTAAGTGTATAAAAACCGCACCCATGCCAGCCCCTCCACCTGGGCGACCTTTCTCAGCAGCTCGGCCAGCATCGGCCGTCCGTAGCGATCGAGGCCATAGGCAGTCGTATCCTGGGCGATCAGGATCACTTCCCGGGCACCTTGGGCAACCAGCCTCCTCGTCTCCTCCAGGATCGATCCTACCGAGCGACTGCGCAGCTTACCCCGCACCTGGGGGATGACGCAATAGGTGCAGTGGCGATGACACCCCTCCGCAATCTTGACGTAAACGCTATGCCCCGCCCCCGTCGTCAGTCTAGGCAGGCGGTGATCGTACAAGGCGGTCGGTTCGCCGACCCAGGCCACTTTTGCTCCACCAAGGACTTGCCGGATCGCCTGGGGCAACCGGTGGATCTCCCCCGTCCCCAATAGAGCATCGACCGCCGGGAGGTCTGTGAGAAGTGCCTCCCCGTAGCGCTGGGCCAAACACCCCGCCACAATCAAGGCCCGGCACTTGTCCTTCTTGTTTTCAGCAAGCTCGCTGATGGTCTGGAAGGACTCCTTCCTCGCCGCCTCGATGAAGGTGCAGGTGTTGACAACGAGTACGTCCGCTTCTTCCTCTCGGAAAGTGATGGCAAAGCCTTCTTGGGCCAGCATGCCCAGGGCCACTTCAGTATCAACGAGGTTTTTCGCACACCCGAGGGAGACAAAGCCCACGCGAATCGGTTCCATCCCTTCTCGCTCCTTCCAATAGCAAAGCCCCAGTCGACTGGCTGGGGCTAGCTAGCTACTATTTCGTCAACCGTTCAAACCCCGACCTTGACCACGTTGACAGCCTGGGGGCCACGGCTTGAATCAACTATGTCGAATTCAACTTCCTGCCCATCCTCAAGATTCTTGAAGCCTTCGTCTTGAATGGCTGAGTAATGAACGAAAACATCTTCTCCATCTTCACGTTCAATGAACCCATAACCTTTCTCCGCACTAAACCATTTGACCGTGCCACGCACCATTAAACTAATTCCTCCCTGCTTACAGATTCGGACGTTACCCGTCCGACTGTAGTATCGCCCATCAGGGAAGACCTTAGTCTCCAAGATTTTCTCCGATTGACAAAAAGCCCTAAGAACTAAAGGAGCGGCAACTAGCCTCGTTGTGTTCGCCCAAGCATCAGTCCCACAACATGGAGTTACCGCCGACGTTCCCGGGAACAGCTATTTGCGAGAAGATGAATGGTGGACCCGAGGGGATTCGAACCCCCGCCCTCTGCAATGCGAATGCAGCGCTCTCCCAACTGAGCTACAGGCCCACCGCTGCGATCATTATACAACAACAATCGGCCTTTGCCAACCGAAAAAGTCCACCCCAATTTGGACTGCGACTAACCCGTGGGATGTTGGCCGCGTGCAAGGAGCCCTTGGGATCTAGCTTTCAGGGATCCCCAGCTGCCGTAAGCTCTGGTTGAGTTGAGAACAGCGATGAGGGCAACGCCCACATCGGCGAAGACCGCATTCCACATCGATGCTGCGCCCAACGAGCCGAGCACTAAGACCAGGGCCTTCACGCCCAAGGCAAAAATGATGTTTTGCAGGACAATTCGCCGCGTTCTCTTGGCGATTTCGATCGCATCGGCTATCCGGGCCGGATTGTCATCCATGATGACAACGTCAGCCGCTTCAATGGCGGCATCGGAGCCGAGCCCGCCCATGGCGATGCCCACATCGGCCCTGATTAGGGCCGGTGCATCGTTGATCCCATCGCCAGCGAAGGCCACCTTGCCGCTCCGCTCCATAATCATCTCCAAAGCGCGGACCTTCTCTTCCGGCAGGAGGTTGGCTTGAAACTCATCGATCCCTACTTCATCGGCAACTCGGCTGGCGACATGATCCACATCCCCCGTCAGCATGACGGTCTTCTTGACGCCAACCCCTTGCAGCCTCTTAATGGCCACGGAAGCTTCTTCTTTGACTTGGTCCGCCAAGCGAATGCGGCCGGTCAGCACTCCTCCCTTGGCCACGTTGACCACCGTTCCATCGGTTACACAAACATCATGATCGACATTCTCGTGATGGAGGAGACGATCGTTGCCGGCCAGCACTCGTTCCCCTCCAACCAAGGCCCGCATCCCCATACCCCGCAGCTCCTCGCTCTCCGCGATGGAGTCATGATCAATTGGGCCTCCTTGATAGGCTTCCCGAATGGAAAGGGATACTGGGTGATCGGAGTAGGCTCCGGCATGGACCGCAAGACGCAAGACCTCATCTGCAGAATAGTCCTCTTGCGCTTCTATTTCGATTACACGGAAGGTACCGTGGGTGAGGGTCCCCGTCTTGTCAAAAACCACCGTATCTACTTGCGCCAGTGCTTCGAGGTAGTTGGCCCCTTTGACTAGCACCCCCCGTTTGGAGGCGCCGCCGATCCCGGCAAAATAACCTAAAGGGATCGAGATGACCAAGGCGCAGGGGCAGGAGATAACCAGCAGCACCAAGGCGCGATGGATCCAGTCAGCAAAGACCTGGCCGGGAATGACCAGGGGCGGCAGGAGGGCTAAAGCCGCCGCCAACACTACTACCGCCGGGGTGTAGTAGCGACTGAAGGTGGTGATAAAGCGTTCCGTTTGGGCTTTGCGCTCCCCGGCCTCTTCCACTAACCTTAAAATCCGGGCTACTGAAGATTCCGCATAAGGATAGTCAACTTCAATGACGATCACACCCCTGGTGTTGACCATCCCGGCCAAGGCTTTATCACCCACACTTACGGACCGAGGCATGGCTTCACCAGTAAGGGCTGACGTATCCATGAGAGTCTCTCCTTCGATCACACGGCCATCCAAAGGCACCCGCTCTCCCGGACGAACTAGAATCCTCTCTCCGGGCATGACCCCCTCCGGACTTACTTCCCGCCAGTCTCCCCCGCGATGAACCCTGGCATAGTCCGGGCGAATGGCCAGCAGGGCCTGGATGGCTCCCCGGGACCGCTCTACAGCTTTGTCCTGAAGCAGTTCGCCCAAGGAGAACAATATCATCACGCCCACCGCTTCCGGTATTTCACCGATGGCAATTGCGCCAAGGGAAGCGATGGTCATCAAGAAGTTTTCATCGAAGAGTCGTCCGTGCAGCATGTTATGACCTGCGCCCAGGAGTACCCTCCAGCCTGCTGTTAGATAAGCAGCCAAAAGCAGAATCATCCCTGCCCCATAACCGGCGCCGCGGCTCGCCATGCCAAGACCAAACAGAATAAGTGCCGCCAGAGTCTCCCTGCCGCGGTTGGTCCCGTGTTCGTGGCCGCATCCATGACTGCATCCGCATCCTGGCCCTGCAACACATGTTTCCATACTTCCACCTCCTCTGCGCCAACTGAATGACTAATAAATAATTCAACAATCGTTTAAGTGTCACCTGCATGATACACTCCTGGAAAATCCATGTCAATACCCTTCTGTTGACAAGGCCCCTCCCCAAGAACCTCCAGCCATAACTCCCATCAGCCGGGGGAAAATGAACTGGGCTTAACCTTTACCGAAGGAGAACTCTATGGACATACCCCTCAAGACTTTTCCGATCACAGTGCCCATCATGACCTTCAACTGGGATGCACCTCCAGCAGGTCCTGCCCAAGAGGACTTCACCGAAGAAGAATTGATCGACGACTTGTTTGCGGTGAAGTTCTCCCGGGATGCCATCAAGGACGTCATTACCGCCATCCGGCAAGGCAGATGGGGAACCTGGGCCGACTTCAAGCTGGCCTGGCTGGCCCATGGGATCAATACCAAGGGGTGGGAAGATCTTCATTGTCCCCGCAGCTTGGGGGAACACTGGCGGAAAGTCGGGGTCGTCCCCTACCCCCATCAGCTGGACGTCCTCAAGACCGTAGTGCAAAAAATGCACGGCCGGGCCATCCTGGCGGATGAGGTGGGCCTGGGCAAGACCATTGAGGCAGGCATGATTCTGAAAGAATACATCCTCAGGGGCATGGTCCATAGAGCCTTGATCTTGACCCCCAGCTCCCTTTGCTATCAGTGGTACAGCGAATTGCGGGAGAAGTTCCTGATCACACCCTGGCTGCAAAGGAGCGACAAAGACTGGGAACGAGCGCCAATCCTGATCGCATCATTGGACACGGCCAAACGCTCTCCCCACCGGGAAATAATCTTGAGTCAAGAGTATGACATGCTAATCGTCGATGAAGCCCATAAGCTGAAAAACGACCGCACCCAGAACTGGCAGTTAGCCAACGGCATCAAGAAGAAATTCTGCCTGCTGCTGACGGCAACACCGGTTCAAAACGATCTGAAGGAGCTTTACAACCTGATCACGTTACTAGAGCCGGGCCTGCTAGGAACCTACCGGGCCTTCCGCGAACAGTTCGTGGCGAACCATCGCACCCCGAAGAATGTGGAGGAGCTCCGTCATCTGCTGGAGCGAACCATGATCCGCAACCGACGGGGAGTTGAAGGAATCCGCCTGCCTAAGCGGGTCGTGAACAACCAGGTCATCGAACTATTGCCGGAGGAAAGGCTCCTTTACGATGGGGTGAAGGAGTTCGTTCAAGGGGAATACCATCGCTGTCTGTCTAGCGGAGGCAACCCCCTGCCCCTCATCACCTTGCAGCGGGAAGTCTGCTCTAGCGCCCATGCCGCCTACTATACTTTGGCCAAGATGCAACAGTCGCGCGGCTCTCAAGTCACGCCCCTGCTGGAGCTGGCGGCAACCATCGACAAGGGGGCCAAGCTGCTGATGCTCGAGGACTTGGTCAAGAGCCTCGGGGAAAAGGTGATCATCTTCACCGAATACCGGGCCACCCAGGAGTACCTTCGCTACCACCTGGAACAGGCCGGGTTCCTCACCGTCGGTTTCGACGGGAGCCTGTCCCCAGGCAAGAAGGAGTGGATCCGGCGGCAATTCCAGGAGCACGCCGACATCATGGTCAGCACCGAGTGCGGTGGAGAAGGGCTCAACTTCCAGTTTTGCCGCAATGTGGTCAACTTCGACCTGCCGTGGAATCCAATGCGCCTTGAACAGCGGATCGGCCGGGTCCATCGGTTGGGTCAACGCAGGGATGTCAACATCTTTAATCTGGTCACCCGAAATACCATCGAGGAACACATTTTGTACCTACTCCATGAAAAGATCGGAATGTTTGAAATGGTGGTGGGCGAGCTTGATGCCATCCTGGGGGCAGCCGATGGAATCTGGGAAAGCAGCTTAGCCGAGATTCTCCTGACAACGCGCGATGCCACAGAGCTTCGGGCAAAACTTGATAGTCTGGCCCGCGAGCTACTATCGAAGGGTCGCGAAGACCCGCTAATCTCCTTGATTTAAAGGATGATGACGATGGATGCGCCTATCGAAGACTTCTTGCAAAGATACCTTGCTTGCCGCGGCCTCAGCTGGCAAGGGAGGGAAAAAGCCCTGGAAGTTGAGCTGTCGGCGGAGCTGGCCGAGGCCTTGGCCTGGCAGGGACCGGCCCGGGTCCTTTGGACTTGGGACCTTGATACTGCCTTGAGCAATCCTGGGGCCTTGCTGTTTGCCCCCAAGAGTCAGAGTCTCGAGCGGCTGATGGGCACCATCAACGGATTCATCACTTGCGGCCACATCCCAAGCTCCGCCGACGGACTTTTCCGGCCCCATTTCCTCTGGCTGTTTCATTTGTGCTACCAGGCGCGGGAGTCCTGGGAACAGATCCTGCCGGTGGTCGTTGACCTGGTCGATGGCAGCATCGCAGGCATCCTTGAGGGAGATCTCGATGGACGCCCCGGAGCCCCGCAGCCCAGGGAAAAAAGACGGCTGTCCTTCCGCCGCGCCTATTGGCGGGGGTGTGTTTTCGTGAAGCAATATCTGACGGAAAGGGCTAAGCCCTGGGCCCAAAGGGCGAGGGAGGATCTTAAGCGAAGGCTCAGTGACCTTGAAGCCTATTTTGCCGAGCTAGGGGACGAAGAGAAAAAACAGACCCGACTGGAGGAGGAGAGCCTCCGCTTCAGCCCCAGAGTCCTAGTCAGCCTCCGTGGAGGGGCCCTCATCTATTGGAAGCATCCTCCCAACGCTTTAGCTGCCTGCGAATTCCCCGCTCAACCATTGCCGATAGGGGAGGCGCGGGCGGGCGCTCCCGGACCGTCTCATGCCGCTGCACAGGAGCCTTTGGCACATAATCCTCCAAGCCCAGCAGGCGGTGGAGAATGACAAGGGCCGCTTCCTTGTCAGGTATCCGCCCCCTGCTGTCCGTATCCAGCTGAGCGGGGGGCAGCGGAGCGCCAACGCAAGAAGGACAGCCATCCAGGCAGGGACAGCCCTTGATGATGTCTAGGGACGCTCTTAGAAGCTCCTCCATCAGTTGATAAGCCTTTTGGGCAAGGCCAATACCCCCGGGATAGCGATCGACGAGGAAGATGCTAGGCAAACCGGTGTTGGTTGCATCGACGATGGTGTCGATATCGGAGCCGTCGCACATTAAGAGGAGGGTCGCCACCTCGCCCATGACATTGGCCACTCCCAAGAGGCCCTCCATGGGACTGCGCCCATATTCCTGGACCTTTCTTAGCACCTCCCTGGGCGGAATCAACCAGCAGCCCCCCGTCTCGAGGGTGACAAGGGGCAAGTGGACCTTGCCATAGCCGATGTTTTCCCGGGTGTTGAACTTGATCTTCTTGAACATGTAGGTGAGGAAGCTCACCCCCACCTCTCCGTAGCAAAGGGTGCTCTGCCCCCAGGTCCGCTGTTGGTCGAGATGGAGGACTTGAACCTTTCTCTCAGTTATCGCCTGGGTGTAGTAATCGACGGGGGCCATACGGACGTAAGCGACCCGCTGGTCCACATCTAGTTTTTCCACCACGTAGACTTCCCCGTCGTGGATGTAGACCGCTTCCTCATAGAGCTGGGTGAAGGCGCTGAGCTCATCCATGCTGCCGATGACCTCGGGACCATCATCCTTAACCCGAATGATGGTATAAGTCGCATCGGAGATATTGCGCAGGCTAAAGTCATCCGCCGGATAGGTCCTGCCCCGCCAATACCATTTATCCCCCGACAAGAGCAGCTGACGATCTTCGGCGAGGATGTCCAAGAGAGCTGGAGCCGAGGGACCAAACTGCAGCTCCTCATCGACGTGAATGGGCAGTTCATAGGCTGCCGCCCGCAAATGCCCCAGGACGATGTAGGGATTATTCTTGTCGATGACCGCGTTCTCAGGTGACCGGCCAAAAAAGTAGGAGGGGTTTTCCATCAGGAATTGGTCGATGGGCAGATCGTGGGCAATCAAAACGGCCAGAGAGTCTTCCGTACCCCGTCCGGCCCGCCCCGCTTGCTGCCAGACGCTGGCGATGCTCCCCGGAAAACCAACGATCAGGGCGGCATCGAGGCTGCCGATGTCGATCCCAAGCTCCAAGGCATTGGTGCTGGCCACACCCAGCAGTTCACCCTTGAAGAGCAGCTCTTCAATATTCCTCCGTTCACTGGGCAAATAGCCCCCGCGATAGGCTCGGACCATCTTGGCCAAGGAAGGGCTTTCCTTAGTCAGCTCTTCCCTGACATAACGATACAACAGCTCCGCATGCATCCGGGTCCTCGTGAACCCGATCACCTGGTGCCGTCCTCTAATCAGTTGCACCATCAAGTCTTTAGCTTCGGAATTGCTGCTTCGCCGCAGGCCCGTCTCCTCGATCCGGGGCGGGTTCCATAATACAAACCATTTGCCCCCCCTAGCCGAACCGTCATCGTCCACTAAGGCCATCTCCTTCCCCGTCAGCTCCGCGGCCAGCTCTAGGGGATTGGCGATGGTTGCCGAACAGCAAATGTAGACCGGTGAGGCGCCGTAGTAAGCCAGGATCCTGTCCAGCCGGCGAAGCACATTAGCCATATGGGAGCCAAAAATGCCCCGGTAGACGTGGATTTCATCGATCACTACATACCTTAGACCGCTAAAAAAGCGGGCCCAGGTGGGATGATGGGGCATGATCCCCCCGTGGAGCATATCGGGGTTGGTCAAGATCACATTTCCCTCTTCCCGCAGGCGGCTGCGGCTGTTGCGGGGCGTGTCCCCATCATAGGTGCCGCAGTTGATGGGCAGGCCCTCTCCTTGCCAGCGCAACAGCCCCTGCAACTGATCCTGGGCTAGGGCTTTGGTGGGAAACAGATAGAGCGCAGTGGCGCCTTCCTCTAGCAACGACTCCATCACCGGCAGGTTGTAACAAAGGGTCTTGCCCGAGGCGGTCCCAGTAGCCACCACCACATGCTGACCCCGCCGGGCGAAGTTGATGGCCTGGACTTGATGGCTGTAAAGCCCGTTGATGCCTAGGCGTTCGAGGGCGTTTGCCAACAAGTCCGGCAAGGGACGCTCCAAGGAGCCATACCGAGGAGGGCTCGGAGGTAGATGATGGACATGTTTCACCTGCCCCCGGTAATCCCGCCGGGAAGTAATCTCTTTGAGAAAGCCCTCCACATTCATGACGCACCTCTCCCCACCATGTTATCCGGGAAGAAGTTCGTCATCAACGGGAGCAACCCCTTCCCCGGCACACTCCGCACATAAGATGGCCGGCCGGTCAATGGTCGTGATTTCTCCTTCGCAGACCGTGCAGAGGGGCTCAAGCCATTTGTTGCGCAAAGGGTCGTAATGGCCAGGGACGCACTCCCCGTCCCGCCAAAGCTCCACCTCCCAACGGGGCACCCATAAGTGGGCTCCACTGACTAATGATGCCTCCACGTGGACGGCCGTTTGCCCCCAGAGCTCTTGGAGCCGCCGCTGGTGCTCCTCCCGCAGCAGGGCGAGCCTCTCTTCATATTCCTCCTGGGCAGATCGGATTTCAGCCCTCAGGGCCAGCGCCCGGCGTCCGTACAACCTCCGGGTATCATCGGTACGGGCCAGGTCATAGCGAACATTGGTCACCGCGAGTTGGCGAAACAACTTGCGCAAGGACTGAAGTTCCTCTTGAGCCAAGGCTTCATAGTAGCCGGTCAATCGCTCCACATCCCGGGCGAGCTTGGCCCGGGCTTGCTTTTCTACTTCCGCCCGTCTAGACTCGATTTCCTCCCGCAAGTAGACTAAGGCCCGGCGGAACATGCGCACGGGTCCGTAGGCCAGGTTTTCCAGTTGAGAGAGGCTTTCCGCCTGGGAACGGATGCGGCGGGTCCTGGGAGGGTTAAAGCCAGCCGCCAGGCTAAGATCCAACGGCGGCTGCTTCGTTTCGGTGTAGGAATCGAGCCAGATGGTTGCCACTTCTTCAACTCGCTCATGTCCCAGGTAGGCGATGCGAAAGTTGAAAAGATACTCGCTCTGATAGATCAAAGCTTTGGGAACGGCCCGCCAGGTCCCTTGGATAGGGGGAAACGGTTCTCTCAAGGGAAAGATGAGGCTGGTTGTTCGACCCCGCCGGGACGCCAAGGCCAACATCCGGTCGACCAGGGGATGACCGTAAGTTAAATGGTCCAAGTCGGGCGCCGACTTTTCCCGGGAAAAGGTGAATGACAGCTGCCCGACTCCAGCGAGCAGGGGATGATCTCCTTGCAGGGTGTATACTTCATCTTCCCTGCGGCAGGGAGCTTTGCTCAGGGCGAGGAAATCCTGGACAAAAGTGCAAAGCTCTTCTTCGTCTAGCCTCATCCTTCCTCCTCCCCATCGAGGAGCAGCCGGTTCAGCCGCGATACTTGGCCCGCATCAAGACATGAACGGGCCAGCTCATCGCCCATGCGGGCGACCTCTCTATCCAGGGCATCTCCTTCCAAGGACAGAAAGAGCCTGCCCAACCGGTACTCCATGCTCTCATCGCTCCACTGGCCGAGCAGAGGGTCGATCTCTCCCATCACCTTAGTGAACATCTGTAGTTTCTTGTCCAGGAGAAATAGGACGTGTTCCTCGATGCTCCTTTGGGCGACCAGGTTGACTCCCACGATCGGCCTGGTCTGTCCCAACCGATCGATCCGGCCGAGCCGCTGCGCCAAGCGCATTGGGTTCCAAGGCAAGTCAAAGTTGACGAGCAGGCGGCAAAACTGCAGGTTCCGGCCCTCGCCGCCCGCTTCGGTGCTGACCATGACCCGACAGCAGTCCGCGAACATAGCCACCGCCCCGTCCTTTTCCGCCTGGTCCATAGCGCCATGGAAGAGACAATAGTCTATGCCCCTTTCTCTTAAGGCATGTGCGATCAAGGCCTGTGTCATCCGAAAGGAAGTAAAGACCAAGACCTTTTCATCCTGGTGCTGGGCTAGAAAATCGAGCAGGGCTTCGATCTTTCTATAGCGGCTTGGCCTGGCTGCTAGACTTGCTAGGTCCAGGAAAGTCTGCCCCATATCTTCGCTCACCTTGCCTCTACTCGCCATGAGCTTCAAGGTCCGTCCCGCAGCCCAAGGGCTGCTGCAGATCTCCCGGAGGATGAGGACGAGGAATAATAGATTCTGGGGGCAATCAGGGCTTTGCCGATAAAGTCGACGAAGCTGCAGTAGGGCCATATCGTAGAATTCCCTCTCCTGGGGGGTGAAGGGGACCATCTGCGTCATTATCCGCCGATTAGTCAGGGGGAGCATCGCGGCCTTACGGCTGGTTCGCACCATCACCTCCCTCAGCAGACGGCGAAGCTCCGGCAAATTCCGGGGTGAGCGGCGATCGAAGGTGAAGGTGCGCCGAAACTCGCTGTAGGTGGCCAGCTGTCCTGGTCGAAGCAAGGTCACGAGATTATAGAGTTCGCCAAGGTCATTTTGCAGGGGAGTGGCCGTGAGCAGGAGTAGATACTTTTTGTTGAGCCCATCGACGAAGCGGTAATTGATGGTGGCCTTGTTCTTTAGATGATGGGCCTCGTCCACAATCACCAGATCCCACAGAACCTGTCCGATCATTTCAGCGTGCTGGGGTCTTTTGGCCGTATCGAGGGAGGCCAAGACCACCGGACCTTGATGCCAATGCTGGGTGCTTCTGGCTTCGACGACCGGCAGCTTGAACTTGCTCGTTATTTCTCCCCGCCATTGGCTGACGAGGGAGGCCGGGGTTAGAATAAGGGCCCGGCGGACAAGGCCCCGGAGGAAATACTCCATCAAGATGACCAAAGCTTCAATGGTCTTTCCCAGGCCCACTTCATCGGCTAGGATGGCTCTCCCCCGCATCTCCCGCAAGACGGCAAAGACAGCCTTTTCCTGGTGGGGATACAAGCTTAAGTGGGGTAGGTGCTCCAGACACCAAAGGGATTCGAACCCTTTGCGCAAAGCTAAGAGCTCCGCCCGATGCCGGAGTTGAAACCAAGCCGGGGTATCGTAGCAGCCTTGACATAGATCGCTTAGAACGGCAAGTTCGTCGGGCCCGATGGTGGACTCAACCTGCATCGCTTCTCTCCCTCAGCAGCGCGGCCAACTCCTCCCCTGCCCTCCTTACGTCGCCAGCCCCCAAGGTGATGACCAGGTCCCCAGGCTGCAGATGGGGTGCCAGTCCAGCTGCGAGTTCCTCGAGGGCGAAATAGAGAACCTGCTTGCCCGTCTGCCCTGCAATGTGGCGGGCTAAGGCTTCGCTCGTCACCTGCGGAATCGGTTTTTCCGAAAGAGGTGAGTAGATGGGCACAAGGACGATTACATCGGCTTCCTTGAGGGCAGGTCCAAAATCATCCCAAAAAAAACTCGTGCGGCTGTAGCGATGGGGTTGAAAAACAGTCACGATCCGCCGTTCCCAGCCTTCTCGGGCCGCTCCCAAAGTGACTGCGATTTCCGTAGGGTGATGGGCGTAGTCATCAAAGATGAGGATGTCATCCACTTGGGCAATGGGCTGGAAACGTCGGCCTACACCCCGGAAATTGGCCAGGTGCCGGGCTATTTCGGGGAAGGCAAGGCCGCATTCGGCGGCGGCGCCAATGACCCCCAAGGCATTGAGCAGGTTATGCCGGCCGGGCACCTGCAGCTTGAGGGTGCCTAAGGGCTCTTTATCTTTCAAGACAAGGCATGATGCCTCACCGGCTTTAAGCTGTACGTCGCGGCATGTATACTGGGCGGAAGGATCCAGTCCGTAGGTGATGACCCTTCTACTGCCCGCTCTCCTCCGCAGCTGCCGGGTCCCTTCCTCGTCAACCCGCAAGATGAGGGCGCCATCGGGGTGGATGTTGTCCACAAACCGGGCATAGGTTTCCTTGAGCCGGTCCCATGAGCCGCCGTAAAACTCTAGGTGGTCGGCCTCGACGCTAGTGATCAAAGCGATGTGGGGCCGATAGCGCAGGAAAGACCCGTCGCTCTCATCGGCCTCGGCGACTAAATAGGGGCCTTGCCCATACTTGGCGCCTCCCTGCAGCTCGGCAAGCTCGCCCCCGATCAAGATCGTCGGGTCCTGGCCCGACCATTCCAAGACTAAGGCCAACATGGCCGTCACGGTGGTCTTGCCGTGGGCTCCCGCCACCGCGATCCCGACCCGTTCGTTCATCAGTTCAGCTAAGGCTTGGGAGCGATGAAGGACGGGAATGCCTCTAGCCCTCGCACTTTCCAGCTCTTCATGGCGGGGGTCGATGGCGGTGGAATGAATGACCAAATCGACCCCCTCCAAGTGCCCTGGGCTATGACCTAGTTGAACCAGGGCCCCCAATCGTATTAGCTGCCGGACGGCTTCGTTCGTACGCAGATCGCAGCCCGTCACCCTTTTCCCCATTTGCAAAAGCACTTGGGCCAGAGAGCTCATCCCTGACCCCCCAATCCCCATAAGATGAATCTGATGGCCGCTGTTCAAAATCCCCAAAGTCATCCTTCCTCGGGCCCACAGGCATAATCTCCCTTAATAATATGGCCGGAGTGAGAAGTTTTCATAACTAGATTGCGTTGGCCGGCACCCCAGCAATTCCTTTAATGTAGGCAGCTACCACATCAGCCAGCAAGGCTGCCGCCTCCTTGGCCTCGGCCAGGGTATTGCCGCGGTAATCGCCGATAAAGACCGTCGCTGATTGGGGATGGGCAGAGCCGTTGAGCATCGCGTGCTGGACCTTGATCCCCCTTGACAGCCCCGGGTACATATCCTCCATCAAATCGCGCAATTGTTCTGTAAAGGCTAGGTTCTGCTCCATGTAGGGATTGTCTTCGTCCCCCACGACGAAGAGGATGGTAGCTGCTTCTACATCGTTAACCTTGACCGTGGTATATCCCGGGGGCCGGGGGGGAAGGCCATCGCGGTGAATGTCGAGGACCGCTCCAACCATGACCCCGGTGTCCAGCACCTGGCGCAGACTCTTTAGTGAATTGACATATGATTCGCTGTACTTGGGATAATCGTGGATTTCCGTGATGTGAATCGTCTTAATTCCCTTAGCCTCCAATGCCCGACCTAGTTCCGCGCCCACCTCCACAATTTGTCCTGGTTCACCCCTGGTGTGGGAATCCCCCGGAGAATAGTTCTCGGTGGTATGGGAGTGATAGATGACGACTACCGGAAGAGCAGGTTCGGGGGCCGCCTTCTCCTCGGCATCCTGCGGAGGGACGGGACGGACCTGTCTGCCTCCCGGAGCAAACCCGAAGTATTTGGCCCCCAATACTGCCACTACTACCAACACGACCAGGATGAAAAGCAGACCAGGACCATTCTTCTCGCCGCCTCTAAACCTAGCCACTTCCATCGACCTCCTTCCTCGAAAATATATGAGGGAAGGAGGTGCTATATAACCCAGGCAAGGGAAGAAGGGGGAAAAGTTGTCTTTACTCCATCAGGCTCTCCAACTTCTCCATCACCGCTTCCAGCTCTGCCATGGACTCCCCGTAAGCCGTCCAATCGCCCTCTTGCAGTTGGCGGCGAGCTTCCCTATAATACTCCACCGCTTGGCGGATTAGCTCTTCCTGGCTCGGCAGCTCCCGGGATTCTTGGGGGACTGCCTCCCTCGGCCGGCCAAATATTTCTTGCAAGGCGGCTTGGAAGGTAGGCTGCATTGTAATCCGGTTCTTGTAGGCAACGATGACCATCTTCAGCTCAGGCAGCTGGCTTTGCTCTGCCTGCAAGTATAGCGGTTCCACATAAAGCAAAGAGCCCCTAATTGGAATGACCAGCAGGTTCCCTCTGACTGCCTGGGAGCCTGTTTGACTCCACAGAGTAAGCTGCTGGGAAATGAAGGTATCCTGGTCGATGCGGGCTTCGATCTGGGCGGGTCCGTAAGTCAGCGCCTGTTTGGGAAAGCGGTACACCAGAATCTGACCGTACTTGTCCCCGTCACAGCGGGCGGCCATCCAGGCCACCATGTTGTTCCTTCGGGCGGGGGTGAAGGGCATCATCAGGACGAATTCTTCCTCCGCCTCCCCTTCTAGCCGCATGATGACGTAATAGGGGCTCATAACCTGTTCTCGGCCCCAGGCCACCTCCCGGGCCGGCTCCCACAGGTCCTCCCGATTGTAAAAGACGGTGGGGCTGCGCATGTGATAAAGACCATAGACCCTTGTCTGCAGTTGGAAAAGCTCCTCGGGATAGCGCAGATGTTCCTGCAGTCCCCTTGGCATCGCGGTGATGGGTTTGAACAGCCCGGGGTAAACCTGGCTGTACATCTTGATCAAAGGATCTTCTTCATCGAGGAGATAGAAATCAACGGTGCCATGGAAAGCATCAACGATAACCTTTACCGAACCGCGAACGTAGTTGCCCCATCCTTGATAGGGCTGGGAGTAGGGATAGCGGTCCGTAACCGTATAGGCATCCAGCACCCAAAACAGACGGCCCTCATCCAAAACGATATAAGGGTCTGGATCGTAGCGCAGGAAGGGGGCAATTGCCTGGACGCGCTCTTTGACCGTTCGACGAAACATGAGGCGGCTCTCCCTGGTGATGTCCCGGGAAAGTAGGATCTTGGCCGTGCCAAAACGCAGAGCAAAGGCCGCCCGGCGAAGGAAATTGGTCAACTCTACTCCCCCTTGCCCCTCATAGCGGGTAAGGGCGTTTTCCTCACCCAATGGATAATCGAACTCGGGCAGTCGGGTGTTGACAATGACATACTGATCCGTCCGTTCGCCGTAGTAGATCTCGGGGCGGGTGATGGCAAGCTCCTGATGGGGAGTCCTTGGCGGAATGTCGCTGATGAAGAACTTGGGGAGCCCCTCGGCCGCCGCCTCATTGACGGGCGACATGACGATGCCATAGCCGTGGGTGTACTGCAGATGGGTATTAACCCAGGTCTTGACCGGCTGGCGCTCGATATCGATCTCTCGCGCGGCCAACATCACTTGCCGGTACTGACCATCCACCATGTAGCGATCCACATCCACATCGGGAAACTGGTAGTACAGGCGCATTTCCTGGAGCTGGCTGTAGGTTTGGGCCAAAGCCCGCCAATCCCAAAGCCGAATGCTGTCTAGGGTGGCGGACGACTCTTGCAGCAACCCCCAATCAAGGTCTGCATCCCCTGGATACTCCCGCTCGTCCACATCCGCCAGGCCATAGGCGGCCAAAGTCGCCTGAATGTGGTGCTCGATGAAAGGTCGCTCCCGCTCCAGTTCGTTGGGCTCGACCACATAGCGCTGGACCATTCCCGGGTAAATGTCGCCCAGGATCAGGGAAGCCGCGCCCAAACCGATAAGGGTGACCACAAACCCCCGCATCCCCGGTCGAAAAAGGTTAAAGACCAACAGGAAGGCAGCCAGGAGGGCCAGGATGATCAAGACCCTAAGTCCCGGTCCCAGGGCATGGACATCCGCGTAACCGGCCCCGAAGAACCCGCCCCGCGGGGAATAAACCAGCTCATCAAGCTGGAGACGATATTCCCACGCCTTAAGGAGCAGAATGCCAACGGCCAAAGCCGTGAGGTGATATTTAGCCCCGCCCGCAATCTGAAACCGCCTGCCGGCCAAGCTGATGGAGCGGGACAGCAAATAAACCACCAGGACAACCAGGATCGTCTCCGCCACGATCCCCATGGCGGCACCATTTAGCAAACGATAAAAAGGCAGCTTAAACACGAAGTAGCCTATGTCCCGGCCAAAGAGGGGGTCGACCCGATTGAAAGCTTGGGCATGCCAAAAGCCCAGCACAGCCTCCCAATTCCGTCCTAAAGAGGTGGAATACAAAAACCCTAAGATGATGCTGATCAGGACGAACAGATTGGTGATGGAGCGGGTAGTGATAAATCGCGGCAGGCGGTCTCCCAGTCGACCGAGGGCCTGTTCCATCTCCCGCCGCGCAAAGGATAGATTGAGGAACATGAACAAGGCGAAAGCCAAGCCCACGGCCAGGCGCACTCCCGCCCGGTAAAGGATGCTTCGCCAAAACACCCCTTCATAACCCAGAGCTTGAAACCAAAGAAGGTCGGTGTACCAGCCGCTGCCCGCGACAAGCAGGGCGGCTGCCCCACCGATCAGGATCAACGTCAACGCCCTTGCTCTCTTGGTCATTCCGCAGCTTCCTTCCGGCCGCCGTCACCATATTGGAGGGTAGCCACGGTCCTGGTAGGCAGGCTGAGCAGCTCGCCGTTAAAGAAGGCTTTAACACCGCTTGGATTGCCCATTCTCACCCACAGACCATGCTCGGCCTCCCACCGGGCCTGCTCTCCTGCTTCTAGGTTGCGGTAAACGATGCGCACTCCATCGGCATGCACTTCAAACCAACATGTCTCCTCAACGACTACCTCCAACACAAAAGCGGCTTGGGCGGGCACTTCTTCGGGAGGCTCCTCCTCAGGGGGTTCCTCGGCCAGCTCGGGCTCTGCTGGGAGGACCGGTTCGACAACGGCTTCGACCAGCGGATCCTCCTCGGGAATCTCCACTGGAGTGAAGGAAAAAGACTCCTCGACCGTCACTTCCGGCAAAGGCGGCAGCTCCACTTCCGCCTCCGGGATCGGCTCGACGGCTTCTTCGACCACAGGGATGGGCTCTGCCGGGGCGGCCTCTTCTAACGGAGGTTCGGACCGGAAGCCAAAGAAGTAAGCCAGTCCACCGATCAACAGCAACAAAAAGAGCGCTGATCTAAAGGATGGACGACGAGTTCGACGACGGGGGGCGCGTCGGGGCTTTTCTTCTTCGCTTTCAGCCTCAAGCTGAGCCTTCAACCCTTGATAGCGGGCGACCACATCCCAGCCGTTCAAACCGATGGCCTCGGCATAACTGCGCAGGAAGCCCTTGACATACACTTCCGCCGCAATGCATTGAAATTCACCGCTCTCAATCGCTTCCAGGTAACGCATGCGGATCTTAGTCTGTTCCTGGATATCCTTCAGGGAGTAGCCTCTCCTTAGCCGCTCATTCCGTAGATACTCCCCCAACTCCCGCACATGACTCCCCCCTTTGGCCTAACCGACAGTCTCCTTCTCTTCTGCCAGCAGTTCTTCGGCTTCCTCCTGACTGATCAGGACTTCTCGAGGTTTGCTGCCTTGATAACCTCCCACCACTCCCCGCATCTCCATCATGTCCACCAGCCGCGCCGCCCTGGTATAACCGATCCGGAAACGACGCTGCAGCATCGACACCGAAGCTTGCCCAATTTCAACCACCAATCGCACCGCATCGGGAAACAGCTCATCATCCATGATCGCCTGGCCGTAGGCTCCCTCGTCCTCCTCTAGGACGTCGGGGATATACTCTGGCTCGGCCCGTCCTTTCCACCACTCGATCAGTTTCTCCACATCTTTATCGGAAATAAATGCTCCCTGAACCCTCAGGGGCTTGCTCATGCCCACCGGATAAAAGAGCATGTCGCCTTTACCGAGGAGGCGTTCCGCCCCCACCATATCGAGGATGGTGCGGGAGTCCACTTGCGACGAGACGGCGAAGGCAATGCGCGACGGAATATTGGCCTTGATGAGCCCGGTAATTACATCCACCGACGGACGCTGCGTGGCGATGATCAGGTAAATCCCGGCTGCCCTGGCCATTTGGGCCAAGCGGCAAACAGCCTCCTCCACATCCCCTGCGGCAACGAGCATCAAGTCCGCCAGCTCATCGATGATGACCACCATCAAAGGCAGCGGCTCTTCATCGGCCAGCTGGTTGTAGGACTCGATGTTGCGCACCCCCGCGGCGGCAAAAAGCTTGTAGCGATTCTCCATTTCCCCCACCATCCAACGCAAAGCCGTCGCCGCCTTCTTGGGCGATGTCACCACTGGGCAGAAAAGATGGGGGATGCCCTCGTACACGGCCAGCTCGACCCGTTTGGGGTCGATCATCAGGAGCTTGACTTCATCGGGGCCGGCTTTGAAAAGTAGGCTGGCGATGATGCTGTTAAGGCAAACGCTCTTGCCTGACCCTGTCGCCCCGGCAATCAAGAGGTGGGGCAGCTTCTCCAGACTGGTTACGACCGCATTGCCGGCGATGTCCTTGCCCAGGGCGATGGTCACTTTCGACGGGCTGTCGATAAAAGCCGCTGATTGCAAAACCTCTTTGAGGTAGACTGGACTTCGCTCTTTGTTGGGCACCTCGATGCCCACCACCGACTTCCCTGGGACGGGGGCTTCGATCCGCACCCCAACGGCAGCTAGGGACAAAGCGATATCATCAGCCAGACTAACGATGCGGCTCACCTTAATGCCTGGCGGAGGCTCAACTTCATAACGGGTAATGACCGGGCCTTGGCAAACCTGCACCACTTTCGCCGGAACGCCAAAGCTCTCTAAAGTCCTCTCCAATAAGTCGCGCTGGTCCACATTCTTTTGCCCCCGTCGGGCCTTGCGGGAGCCCCCGTAATCATCTAAGAGATCAAGAGACGGAAAGGGACCACCCGTCTGAACTGTCGCTTTCGGTTCTTTCTGGGGGAGAGCTGTTTGGGGAGCCTCCGGCTCTTCATCCCCGGACGGGACAACCCGAGCTGCTGAAGCCTTCGGGCGCGGCGCTGGCGCCGGCGCACTTTGCCGTTCCCGCCGGTGCCTCCTGAAGACCTGAGCCACCCATGCCCCCATCGTACGCAACCCGGCCGTCAGCTTCCCGATGAGCTGACTTGGCGATGTGTCGGTCACCAGCACAAGACCCAAGAAGGCTGCGAAGGCCAAGAAAACCCTGGCGCCGTGCCGACCGAAAAAATGAAACACCAGCACACATCCCAAAGCTCCGAGCGAACCACCGCCCATTCCTTGCCTGCCCATCCAGAAAAGCTCTTGCGAAGACAGGGTTTCGAGCAGCGCAATGGACTCCAAGCGCAAGTGCAGCATGGTCAAGAAAACCCATACGAGGCAAATCATCCCCAAGGCCCGAGTCCACATCCGTTTGGCCTTATCCTTGGACAACAGCTGCTGCCAGCCCCACCAGAAAAGAACGAGCAGAGGGACATCCGCCCCTTGTCCGAAGGCGTGGCGCAGAAAACCGCCGAGGTAGCGACCTACCTGGCCCGTGGCATCGGAGCGGATGCTCAGCCAGCCAAAGACGGCGCCCGCAATCACTAGTAGGCCCCCGATTTCTCGCCACCTATTCGAGGGCACCAATCGCTTAAAAAGACCTCGAGGCTCAGACATGCCATCACCTTCCTCTCCAGGGTATTCGCCTTTCTGAGGGCAAAACCCTTGGTCAAAGGAGCACCATAATTGAAGCCATGCGGCCGGTTTTTCCACCCGAACCCCGGTGGGAAAAAAACAGATCTTGACGGCAAGAGGTGCAAATTTCGCTTGCTTGGATGTTCTCAGGGGGAACCCCCTCACGCATCAAGAGGCGCTGATTAGCCCGGGACAAATCCACAAAGAGCTTCCCCTCCCGAGAATGAACTACATCGAGAGGCGCAAACTCCTCCGCAACCTCCGGCCCAACCGAATAACAGCAAGGACCGATGGAAGGACCAATCCCAACCAGGCAGCCGCTAGGCTTGGTGCCAAAAGCCTGCCCCATCGCCGCTAGGGTGATCGGACCGATGCGGGCCCTGGTTCCCCGCCACCCAGCATGGGCCATGCCGATAGCTCTATTCCAGGGATCATAAAAAACCAGGGGCACACAATCGGCATACAAAGTGCTGAGGACAATTCCCTTTCTGTCAGTGATGAGGGCGTCCGTATCTCGATAAAGGTGGTAATCCCCTGGTAGGTCTTCGATTCTGGCCACTTTAGTCCCATGGACTTGCCAGGCTGCCGCCCGCGGCAGCCCCTCCAGCCCCAAGCTATCCAGGACTAGCCGCCAGTTTTGGTCCACTGCCGCTCGATCATCCCCGCAGCTTCGGCCCAGATTGAGGGTTGCAAAAGGGCCCTTGCTCACACCCCCTCGCCTGGTGGTAAAGGCACAAAGGACTCCCCGCCAACCGGGGGGAGCAAAGTAAGTCAGATCTTTTGTTTGCTTTAATTCATACATGACCTTAGTCCCTCGGGGGAAGGAGTTTCTCGAGCTCCTCGATGAAGCGATTAATATCTTTGAACTGCCGATAGACAGAAGCAAAGCGCACGTAAGCCACCTCATCCATCTCCCGGAGCCTCTCCATCACCATTTCGCCGATTGCGACGCTGGTGACCTCCCGCTCCGGTCGACTGCGCAGCTCCCGCTCCACCTCGTCGACCATCTTCTCTACCTCTTCCAAGGACACCGGCCGCTTCTCCAGCGCCTTTAACACTCCGCCCAGAATCTTGGAGCGGGAAAAGCTCTCCCGGCGGCCATCCCTCTTAACGACCATCAAGGGCGTCTCTTCCCAACGTTCATAGGTCGTAAAACGGGCGCCGCAGGCACTGCACTCTCGGCGCCGGCGAATGCACTTGGCGTCCTCCGTTGAGCGAGAGTCGATTACCCTGCTACCTAAGGCCTGGCAAAATGGGCAGCGCATTTGTTGCTCCTTCGCGGGATCTTTTACCTTAATTATATAGAATAAGCCAGGGATCGTCCACCCAGCGGGGCCTATCCTAGATTATCTTTCATATCCACCAAGATAACGTCGACACCGATCTTCACGATGGCAGACCACGGAATGGCCACATCAGTCCCCCGATTGAAGAACCAGAGAAACCGTCCCGGGCCGGGGAGGATGATGGCTTTGATCTCCCCCGTGTCCAAGTCAATCTCCATGTCGATGACATTTCCCAGGCGCCTGCCATCGCTGATATTGATCACATCCAGGAGGCGCAACTCGGAAGCCTTGACCAGCATCCCCCCCACCCCCTCATTCATATGTATGTGGGAGGATGCGGGTACGTTCCGTCCGCTGCGTCGGGGAAGTTCTAGCGCCGACTAAACCGGGGGGAAACTCCGAGTAGCAGGCTTGATAGACCTTGCCGACTGGCCGCAAGGAGTTTTTGGCCCCAAGGAGTCAGGATGGGGCCTACTTGCTCCCAAGTTTTCCAACGCCATTTGTAGGTGATCTGTTCGCCTTGAGGTTCTGGTTCCACCTCGACCCCTTCATCCAACAAGCAGAGGGGAGGGAAAAGAACGCACCACCAGTTCCGACCCCGTCCCTCTCCAATGATCACCTGTAATGACTGGTACTCACCGGCGGCCAAAGCCAGTCGACCGTATCTGCGGGGGGGAAAGGTGAAGGTGCCAAGCTGAGCGGTCACCGTCTGGTGGCCGTGGCCTGCTTGGGCTAAGGTCAGCCGCGCTGTCCTTTCCAGATGGTCGATGTTTTCCTCCAAGATCGCCCTGGCTTCATCTAGAGTCTCAACGCCGTTAAACAATCGCCCGGTCTCTCTCAGGACGGCATCGCGCACCTCAAGTTTCAACCGTTGGTCCTCTGGCGAGTTGCTATGGGCAAGAACATGTAGGCGGAGCAGATTCTCTGGCGAATAGGCCCGGGGAGATGAACCGCCAAAGTAAAGATAGCCCCACAGACCGGCAAAACCGGCGAATATCATCCCGATGATGGCTGCACTGACCAACAGACGCGTGCGAAAAGCATCCACTTCTATTCCCTCCTAGCCGCTCATCTGTTTGCGAAGGTGCCTAAGGGCGGCCTTTTCCAGGCGGGAGACCTGCGCTTGCGAGATGCCGATCTCCTCAGCGACCTCCATTTGGGTGCGACCTTCGAAGAAGCGTTTAGTCAGGATCATCTTCTCCCGCTCGTTAAGCCTTCCTAAGCCTTCCTTGATTGAAATCCCCTCTATCCAGCTGGCATCTTGATTCTTGTCATCGCTGATCTGATCCATTACGAAGATGGGATCGCCTCCGTCGTGATAGATGGGCTCAAACAAGGAAACCGGGTCCTGGATGGCATCGAGCGCGAAGACCACCTCTTCCCGAGGCAGCTTTAGCTCCGCCGCAATCTCGCTGATGGTAGGCTCTTTCGCATACTTGTTGACAAGGCTGTCCCGCACCTGAAGAGCCTTGTAGGCGATATCCCGCAAGGAGCGACTCACTCTGATGGGATTATTGTCCCGCAAGTACCGACGGATCTCGCCGATGATCATCGGCACCGCGTAGGTGGAGAATTTCACGTTCTGACTTAGGTCAAAGTTGTCGATGGCTTTCATCAGGCCGATACAGCCGACCTGAAACAAGTCGTCCACACACTCGCCGCGATTATTGAAGCGCTGAATCACACTCAGAACAAGGCGTAGATTGCCCTGGACCAACTCCTCTCGCGCTTTGAGGTCGCCCTCCCGCACCTTTGCCAGTAGTTCTTGCATCTTGGCGTTGCCCAGGACAGGAAGTTTGGAGGTGTTTACCCCGCAAATTTCTACCTTGTTCATACCCTCGCTCCCCCCAATACCCGTTTACGTTCTCATTATTGCCCCGAAATTGACAGGTTATACTGGTCCCAATCATAGGAGGAAATTGACTACAGCTTTCTTAATTAATAGTTTGAAAGGTAGTCGTGGGGGGATGGGCATGGCGTACGTAATCTATCTTGACCAATTGATCGCCATGACGATGGCCAATTGGCTGTTTGACCTGCTTCTTCTCTGGGCCACCAGAGAAGTGATGAAAATTCCGATCCACCGCAAGCGGCTCTTTGTTGGCGCCGGCATCGGCGCTTTGTACTTCATTGTTGAGCGCCTGGCCTTCTATCGCCTCTTGCCATTCTATGGCCTTTGGCGATCCCCGCTGGCCATGTTCCTCGCCTCTTTGTTGATGCTCAGCGCAGCCTTCTATCCCCTGCCCCCAACTCGCTTCTTGACTGTAGCCGCCTATTTCTATCTCATTTTTTGCACGGCTGGCGGAGCAGGCACCTTGGTTGCCAACTTGTTCGGCTCACCCCATCAGCCTAATGTGTTCCTGGGCGCCATCACTTCCATGGGAGTCATCCTCATCATCGCTGAGCTCGGCTGGGGACTGATCCAGAAACAAATCTGGTATCACTTTTATCAGATTCCCCTGTCCATCAAGTTTAATAACAACGAACTGTTGATCACGGCCCTGGTGGATTCAGGCAACCACTTGCGCGATCCTATTTCCCGCGCCCCCGTGATCATCGTTGAGGAGTCAGCTTTGACGTCTTTGCTGCCCGAGGCAGTCTTCGAGGCAGCAAAGAGCCTCGAGCAAGGAGACTTGGATGCTATCGATCAGATCCCTTTCCCCTGGTCGACGCGCCTTCGCATCATACCCTACGCGTCCATCGGGAAAAGGGAGGGGATGTTGATTGGACTTCGCTGCGATGAGGCGGGGGTGATGGTGGGCCAAGACCGCATCCCTTTAGGCCAAGGGCTGATCATCGGCCTTTACAACAACCGGCTCTGCCCGGAAGGCTCCTACCGGGCCTTGATTCACCCGGAAGTGATCCATAAGGCCGTCCTCAAGCAAGGGGCCAGTTGGGGATCAGCCAAGTTTCACAGCACACAAGTCTAACAGGGGGGACCATGGATGATACCGTTCAAAGCACGACTTGGACTATCTGTTCAGCTCTTTGTGATTCGCCTGCTCCAACGAATCGGCATTATGTCCCGGGGGATCTACTACGTGGGTTCGAGCGAAGTCCTTCCTCCCCCCCTGTCCCCGGACGAGGAAGCCGCCTTGATCGGACGACTTGAGGCGGGCGATCGCAGCGTCAAGGGGACCCTAATTGAGAGGAACTTGCGATTGGTAGTCTACATCGCCCGCAAGTTCGATAATACAGGGGTTTCTATTGAGGATCTTGTCTCCATTGGGACCATTGGTCTCATCAAAGCCGTGAACACCTTCGATCCGAGCAAGAAGATCAAACTGGCCACCTATGCCTCCCGCTGCATTGAAAACGAGATTCTCATGTATCTGCGGCGAAGCAGCAAGACGAGGGCGGAGATATCCTTCGATGAACCGTTGAATACCGATTGGGACGGCAACGAGCTTCTCCTATCTGATGTCTTGGGAACCGAAAGCGATGTGCTCAAATACATCGAGGAACAAACGGACCGGGCCATTCTCGAACGGGCCATCGAGCGGTTGACCGACAGGGAGAAGAGGATCATCGAAGAGCGGTTTGTCAAAGAAAAAACCCAGAAGGAAGTAGCCGACCTTCTGGGAATATCACAGTCATATATCTCTCGCTTGGAGAAGAAAATCCTGAAGAAGCTCCGCAAGGAGATTAAACAGCTGGAATAACTAACGCCGGCGCAAGAAAGCCGGTATGTCTAGCTCATCGCTGACAAAGGGCTTGATCTCCAAAGATTCAATCCCGAATTCCTTTTTGGGGGAGTCGAAACCGGTGGCAATGACCGTGACCCGCACCTCATCCCCCAGGGTTTCATCGATGATCGCCCCGAAGATGATATTCGCCTCAGAATCGGCAGCCTCGCCAATGATTTCGGCCGCTTCATTCACTTCATAAAGTCCCAGCGAGGAGCTGCCCGTAATGTTGAGAAGAATGCCCTTCGCCCCTTCGATGCTCGCTTCCAGCAAGGGGCTGGAAATTGCGGCCCGGGCAGCTTTGACGGCCCGTTCTTCCCCGGAGGCCCGTCCAATGCCCATCAACGCTGAACCGGCATCGGTCATGATGGTCCTCACATCAGCAAAATCCAGATTAATCAGTCCAGGGACAGTGATCAAATCGGAGATCCCTTGGACGCCCTGTCGCAGCACATCGTCGGCGATGGCAAAGGCCTCCAGGATTGATGTTCGCTTGTCCACCACCTGCAGGAGGCGATCGTTGGGGATGATGATGAGGGTATCCACCTTATCCCGCAGGTTCTCAATACCTTGCTCAGCCTGCTGCTGGCGTCGTCGGCCTTCAAAGCTGAAGGGCTTGGTGACCACCCCCACCGTCAGGCAGGAAAGTTCCTTGGCAACTTGCGCCACAACAGGCGTGCCGCCAGTCCCCGTACCGCCCCCCATGCCGGCCGTGATGAAAACCATGTCCGCCCCTTCGAGGGCCTCCCTGATATCCTCCTTGCTCTCTTCGGCTGCCTTCATGCCGATCTCTGGATTAGAACCGGCCCCGAGGCCTTTCGTCAGCTTCTCGCCCAGCCGGATGCGGCGCGAGGCATTGGAGAGCAGCAGGGCCTGGGCATCGGTGTTCATCGCGATGAACTCAACACCCCTCAGCTCGGCTTCGATCATCCTGTTGACCGCGTTGCTGCCTCCACCCCCGACGCCCACCACTTTGATGTTCGCGAAATGCCCGTTTTCCGAGTCGAACTCAAACATAGGAAACGTCCTCCTTCTTCAGGACACATTTTGCTGATAGCCCCCGACAAACCCACGGCGTGGACAAAGCTACTCTCTTGCGAAAAGGCCAATCCCCTGGCCTATGCCAGAACCCTTGCCACCTCCTCCGCGAGGCTTCACTTCGCGCCCCCAGGAGGCGCTCATTGCGGCCTTTTCTCCAGTACAGGCGTATGGGGGAGTCTTAGATCAAGGGAAGCCGGGCCCGACGGCAAACGATACAGCAAAGACTCGAGCACATCAATCTTCAAGGGCAAGTCCACCCCTGGTCCAAGACGAACGCGCACTCCATGTCGAGTGACCAGCTGAATATCCTCCAAATCTAAGACGTTGATCTCCGAGATTTCATCCCGCATGGCGGGAGTGCAAAGGGCGGCCACCCGGGCGCCTGTCTGTATCGATCGAGAGGCAACGACCTCGCCTAGAGCAAGTCCCACTGGAGTCTGACCGTTCAGCACAGGCAAGTCCAACAGGTGCGCCGGGCCCAAAACGACACCTGATCCATCAATAGTGTAAAAAGCTTCTGTATAGGGAATGATCGCCACTGGCTCCCGCTCTTCGAGGGTGACTATGACCGACCCTGGAAGCCGACGGGCAATTTCCACGGATCGCACCTGCGGCATCTCTTCCAGCCGCTCTTGGGCCCGAGCCGCATCGAAACGGAAGATGTTTTTTTGCCCCACAAGGCCCAGGGCCAGCAAAATCTCTTCTTCGGTGACCGCCTCGGCCCCAAGGATCTCGACGTGGGTGATGTTGAAGTAGGGTGAATACAAGAAGGCTACGAAGGCGACTACGAACAAGAATCCTATTACCGACAGGGCAAATCCTCGTGAATCGTCGTTTTCGCCGCGCATAGCTTCAACCCCTAGTCAACGGGCGGGATACTCATGCTTACGCTGATTATACCATAACCAGGCACCTCATGAAAGAATTAACAAGCCCTTTCCTCGATCCCTTCCCGACGGATCTGGGCGCCGACCGCCGCCAGCTTCCCTTCGATCCCCTCGTAGCCCCGGTCGATATGGCCCACATCTTCCACCACTGTCTCTCCTTCGGCGGCCAATCCCGCCAGCACCAATGCCGCCCCCGCCCGCAGATCCGGCACCGACACCACCGCCCCGGAAAGCCTGCCCACACCCCGGATGATGGCCGTCTGACCCTCGACGACTATGTCCGCCCCCATGCGGCGTAGTTCGGCCACATGCTTGAGCCGGTTGTTGTAAATCTCCTCGGTGATGATGCTGATCCCTCGGGCGATAGTGGCCAAGGAAACAAACTGGGGCTGCAGGTCGGTGGGGAAGCCTGGATAGGGCCGCGTGCGCAGATGGAAGGGGCGAATAGGGCCTGCTGCCCGCACCCGGATCGTCTCCCGATCGAGGCATTCCAACTCCACCCCGGCCTCAAGGAGCTTATGGATAACCGCGCCTAAGTGATCGGCCACCGCACCTTCGATGATCAAATCGCCTCCGGTCATGGCTGCCGCCAGCATGTAGCTGCCGGCTTCCACCCGATCGGGGATGACCTGGTAATCGGCTCCCCCCAGCTCCTCCACGCCGTCTATTTCAATCTGGTTGGTGCCCGCGCCCCGGATTCGGGCCCCCATTTGGTTGAGGAACTCCTGGGATTCGACTATTTCCGGTTCCATGGCCGCGTTTTGGATGATCGTCCGGCCCCTGGCCAGGGCGGCGGCCATCATCAAGTTCTCCGTCGCTCCCACACTCGGGTAGTCGAGATGGATTTCCGCCCCCTCCAGGCGCTCCCCCTGAGCGTAGACATAGCCTTGATCCTCCCAGACCCGGGCGCCAAGGGCCCGCAGACCCCGCAAATGCATGTCGATGGGCCGATCGCCGATGGCGCAGCCCCCGGGCAGGGACACCCTGACCTTGCCCAGTCTCACCAACAAAGGCCCCATTACCTGGATTGATGCCCGCATACTCTTGATCAGTTCATGGGGCGCCGTGTATTCCAACTCATCACGGACTTCGATCCACAGGCTGCTGCCCCGCCAATCGACCCGGGCGCCAAGGCTGCGAAGCACATCACACATAGTCTCCACATCTTTGATCCGCGGCACGTTGCGGATGCAGCACGGTTCATTGCTGAGGAGGGAGGCGCACATCAGTTTGAGGACGGCATTTTTCGCCCCGCTAACGCGAATTTTGCCCTTGAGGGGAACGCCTCCCCGGATGACTAGTCTCTCCAAGGCACACACCTCCGATGGACAATGGAGCAGCCCGCAATTGTTCTAGATAAGCATGGGCAACCCGGTGAACATCCCCCGCGCCCATGGTTAAGACCAGATCCCCGGGCCGGCAAAGCTCCCCAAGGAGCAGTGGGATTTCACTTAACTTAGGAACAAAATGCACTCCCCGGCCAAGTCTCTTTTCCACCATCCCGGCCAGCTTCTCCCCCGACACGCCCGGGATGACCTTCTCCCCAGCCGGATAAATCGCGGTGATTATCACCTCATCCGCATCATCGAAGGACCGTGCTAATGCGTCCTCGAGATAATAGGTGCGGGTGTAGCGATGGGGCTGGAAGACGGCCACCACCCGCCTTCCTAAGGTCCGAGCCGCCGCCAGGGTGGCCTTAATCTCCGTTGGATGGTGGGCATAATCATCTATTACCAAAATGCCGCCAACATCCCCCAGGACTTCAAAGCGGCGGCAGGCCCCCGAAAACTTTGCCAAGGACTCCTGAATGGAATCAAACGGAAAACCGAGAGATGTGCCTACGGCCACCGCAGCCAAAGCATTCATGACATTATGTACACCCGGAATCTTCAGCTCGAGCCGTCCCAGCACATCACCCCGGCAACGAACGGTGCAGGCCGATCCTTTGGGATGAAGATGCACGTCAGTTGCGCAAACATCGCCCGTTCTCAGACCATAGGTCATGATGGGCGGCTTAGCTCTGCTTGCCAGGCCGGCAACGCGCGGGTCGTCGGTCCCCAAGATGGCGAAGGAGAGGCCCTGAAGAAAGCGTTCAAAGGCATCCACAATGGCCTCAAGAGACCCATAGTTTTCCAAGTGATCGGCCTCGATGTTGGTAATAACACCCATTTGGGGCCTCAACTTGAGGAAGGAGCCATCGCTTTCATCGGCTTCAGCAACGAAGTATCGACCCTTTCCCAGGCGTACGTTAGAACCGATGTCCAAGACTTCGCCGCCAATGATCACCGTCGGATCCGCCCCGCAGTCGGCAAGCATCAAGCCGACCATAGAGGTGGTAGTTGTCTTGCCGTGGGTGCCGGCGACGGCAATGCCGTAGTAGTCGGACATCAACTCGCCGAGCATTTCCGCGCGGGTCACAACCGGTATTGACCGGTGATGGGCCGCCTGCAACTCTGGATTCTCCTCGGCAATGGCTGAGGAGACGACCACCACATCAGGGGACCCGACGTTTTCCGGGTCATGGCCGATATTGATCACCGCTCCCCGTCGCCTCAGATCGACGATGCGGTCCGATTCCATCACATCCGACCCGGTCACATGAACGCCCCTGCTCAAAAAAAGACGGGCTATACCGCTCATCCCTGCCCCGCCGATGCCGACGAAATGCAAGCTGGAATAGGGCTTCAAAGTCTCACTTCCTTTCTTCCTGCGGGGTTTCGGGCAGCTACATCTTATCCTATGCCATCCAGGCTAGGTCGGTTACACCCCTGCTTGTCCACCGCCATTGCTAAAGCAGGGAGTCCAACAGGTCGACGATGTCCCAGACGGCCCTGGGCCGACCTAGCCGGCGGCTGTTGGTCGCCATGGTTTCGAGGCGGGCCCTGTCCGCCAACAGGCCCTCGACGGTCTCGAGGAGCAAAGGGCCTGTCAGCTCATGGTCCAAGATGACCACTCCCGCCCCCTCCCGTTCCAGTACACGGGCGTTTTTCTCCTGGTGGTTCTCGGCAGCAAAGGGGAAGGGAATCAAAACGCAAGGCAGTCCCCGGGCGGTAAGCTCCGCGATGGAGATGGCTCCCGCCCGAGCAACGACTAGGTCGGCACAGGCAAGAACTTCCGGCATGTCGTGGATGTAAGGCAGCACCCAGACGTTACCAAAGAGGGTCCCATCGCCTCTAGGGCTGCCCGCCGCAAGCTTCGCCAAGGCGTCCCCCACCCGTTGGTAGTCATCCTTCCCCGTCTGGTGAATCACCATCAGATCCCGCCGCTGCAAAAAAGAAGGAAAGACCTGGGCCATCGCGTTGTTGATGGTACGAGCCCCTTGACTAGCTCCCAATACCAAGAGCACCCTCTTGTCCTTCTTCAGACCCAAGAGGTGGAGCGCCTCATCCCTTTCCCTGGCTACGATTTCCGGCCTAACAGGGTTGCCCGTCACAAAGATGCGCGCTTTAGGGGAAAGGTGCTTGGCAGCGTCCGCGTAACCTAGAGCAACCGCCCCGGCAAAACGGGACAGCAGGCGATTGGTAAGGCCAGGATAGGCGTTTTGCTCTTGAATGAGGGTGGGCAGCCCCTGCAGGATGGCTGCCGCCAGGACTGGCCCCGCCGCATACCCGCCGGTGCCGACGACCACATCGGGCCGAAAGTCCCTGAGCACCCGGAACGAGTCCCCAAGGCCCAAGGCAGCCAGGCCCAGACTCCTGAGAGTCTTCCACGAAGGCCGTCGGCTCAAAGGAGCTGACCGGATGAGCTTTAGGGGCCAACCGTTCCGGGGAATGATGTCCTTCTCCAGGCCGCGGGCTGTGCCCACAAAGAGGACTTCGCCTTCGGGATGACGAGCCTGCCAGACCTGGGCGATGGTCATCCCGGGGTAAATATGTCCGCCGGTGCCGCCGGCCGCGATCAGTAGTCTCACATCAAGCCCTCCACCGGGAAATGTTGAGTAGGATGCCCACCCCGGCCAAAGTGATCGTCAGCGATGACCCGCCGAAACTAATGAAAGGCAGGGTAATCCCCGTGATGGGCAGGGAGCCCGTAACCACCCCAATGTTCAGCAAAGCCTGGAAGGTCACTATGCTGGTGATGCCCAGGGCCAGCATGCAGCCAAAAAAGTCCGGCGAAGACAGGGCTATCTTCAAGCCTCGCCAGGCAAAAAGGAAAAAGAGCAAGACCACCGCCGCCGCCCCGAGAAAGCCCAACTCCTCGCCGAGGATAGCGAAGATGAAGTCGGTGTGGGCCTCGGGAAGATACAAGTATTTCTCCCGGCCCTGCCCAAGGCCAAGTCCAAACAGTCCCCCCGAACCGATGGCCAACAGCGACTGGATGATATTCCAGCCGGAATCCAGCGGATCAGCCCAAGGGTCGATGAAAGCCAGCAGGCGGCGCAGCCGGTAGGGAGCCTTAATGATCAGGATCAGCAAACAGGGCAGGGCACCGAGGGCCACCAAGGACATGTGCCAGAGGGAGGCCCCAGCGCCAAAGAGCATGATCATGGCATTCATGAAGATCACCGCGCCGGTGCCAAAGTCCGGCTCCAGCAAGATAAGGCCGACAGCGACGACCACAACCAGCAAGGGCGGCAAGAACCCGGTAAGAAAATGACGGAGATTCCCCCGCCAGCGGTCACAGTAGGCGGCGATGAAAAGGACCACGCAAAGCTTGGCCAGCTCCGACGGCTGAAATCCGGTAAACCCCAGGAGGAGCCACCGACGGGAACCGCCGATGATCGGTCCAATCACCAGCACCAACCCAAGCAGCATGAGGCTGATGAGGATCCCCGGGAAAGCAAGCCGGCGATAGAACCGGTAGTCCAAGTGGGACAGAATCCCCATGACCAGGAGACCCAAGGCTGCCCAGAGGAGCTGGCGCTTCAGATAATAGTAGGGATCATTATGTTCCATCAAACTGGCCACCGAACTGGCGCTGAAGACCATCACAACGCCAACGCCGAGAAGAACAATGGTTATCAAGATAATAGCCAGGTCGGGCGTACCCTTCTTCCCTGCCATGGGCTGCTCCCCCCCTCAGCTCGGTAAGAACACCAATACTTTAGCCCCCGGTAGAGCAAACAACCCCAGGAGGGCAAAGAACAGGGCCAAGATCCAAAAGCGCGTTACCACCTTCGGTTCAGCCCAACCCTCGAGTTCAAAGTGGTGATGCAAAGGACTCATCCGGAAGATGCGTCTTCCTTTACTCAGACGAAAGTAGGCCACTTGAATAATGACCGACAAGGTCTCAAGGACGAAGATCCCCCCTACCAAGGGCAAGAAAAGTTCGGTCTGGGTCAACACCGCTAGCGACCCTAACACCCCGCCAAGACTCAAGGAACCAGTATCCCCCATGAACACCTGCGCCGGATGGGTATTGAACCACGAAAATCCTAAACAAGCTCCAGTCACCGCACCAGCCAGGACGGCAAGCTCTGTTTGTCCTAAGGAGGCGGCTATCACTCCGTAGGCTGCCGCCGCCACCGCCATCGATCCGGCGGCCAATCCGTCCAGGCCATCGGTCAGGTTGACCCCGTTGGATGCACCCAATAACACTAGCACGACCAGCAGTACGAAAAGGCCGGGGGGCAGCTGAATGAACTGACCGGTAAAAGGCACTAGCAAGTGCCGCCCTAGGTCCGGCTCGGTCAGTGCATACAAGGCCAAAAGCAGCGCAACTAGTACCTGAGCTCCAGCCTTGTAGCGAGCCCTCAGGCCCAAAGGCCTCTTGGCTACGACGATGATAAAATCATCCAGCAGCCCGATGATCCCGTAGGAGATGGCCACTAGCAACGCGTACGAAACCCGCCGGTCAGGCAAGGTAAAGAACCAAGTAGAGATGAAGTAGGCGAAAATTATGAGCACCCCGCCCATAGTCGGCACGCCGCTTTTCTTCAGATGGGTTTGGGGCCCGTCATTTCTCACCGTCTGGCCAAACTTCAACCGCCGCAAATAGCCGATGGTGGCCGGCCCCAAGAGCAAAGTGATCATGAAGGCCGCCACCGCGGCGTAAATTGCGCGCATCATGGGACCAACCCCTCCCGCAATCCTGCCACGACCTCCTCAAGGTGCATCCCCCGCGAACCTTTGACTAGGACTGTCGCTCCGGGCCGGAGGATACCGGCTAGCTCCGCCAGGACCGATCGATTATCTAAACAAACGGCTATCTGGTCATCAGGGAGGCCGGCCATCCGTGCTCCCTGGGCAATTTCAGCGCCTAAAGGACCCACAACGATCAAGTAGTCAACAATATCCGCAGCTAGCTTCCCCACATCCCGATGAAGCTCGGGGGCCTCCGGGCCCAGCTCCAGCATATCCCCCAAGACGGCGATCTTGAATCCCTCGGCCAGGTTCTTTAATGTCGCCAAGGCAGCCCGCATCGACGCCGGGCTGGCATTGTAGGCATCATTGAGCACAGTTGCCCCATTGGGGAGCTCCTCTACTTGCAGCCGCATCTCCGTCGGTTGAAAATCCTCTAGACCTTCCGCGATGGCCTCCGCATCGGCTCCTAAAGATGCGGCACAAGCCGCAGCTGCCAACGCGTTGTAGACATTGTGCCGCCCCGGCATGCCAACCGCCACTTGCACTTCATGGGGAAGCAGAGGACCATACAAGGTAAAGCTGATGGCCCGGGGACCTTCCTGAATCCCCTTCGCCCGAAGGTCCCCACTATCGAGACCATAGAAGACTGTCCTCCCCGAATGGCTCGCCCCCATGGCCGCAACCCGCCCGTCATCGGCGTTCAGCACGGCGATGCCTTGGGGTCCTAAAGCCTCGACCAGCTCCCCCTTGGCCCGGGCCACATTGTCCAAGGAACCCAACAATTCAAGATGGACCTGGCCTACATTGGTGACGATCCCGGCGCAGGGGCGGGCAATGCTGCTCAACTCGCGGATCTCCCCCAGGCCCCGCATGCCCATCTCCAGCACCACATAATCACGGTGGGCATCGGCCTGGAGCAACGTCAAGGGGAGGCCAATGTGGTTGTTGAAATTGCCGGGCGACTTAAGGGTCGACCCCATGCGGCTGAGAATGGCCGCCAACATGTCTTTGGTCGTCGTCTTGCCATTGCTTCCCGTAATGCCGATCACCCGGGCCCGCAAGCTCGCCCGCCAATAGGCGGCAAGCTCGTGCAGGGCGACCAATGCATCCTTGACCACTACTAAAGGCCCGCCCAGACTTTGCCAACGGTCCCGCTGCCCCTCCTCAACCAGGGAGGCGCCAGCGCCCCTTTCCATGGCGTGGGCGATGAACTCATGGCCATCAGCTCGCTCGCCCCGGAGGGGGATGAAAAGCTCACCTGGTTCGACCGTGCGGGAATCGATGGATACCCCCGTCAACACGGCGGGTGGATCGCCGATGGGCTCCCCTCCAGTGGCCTTAAGGACATCTCCGATACTAAGCCTTGCCAATGCGCTTCCTTCCTCTCAATGCCCGGGCAGCTTCTTCCCGGTCGTCAAAGTGGATGACCCGATCCTTAAAGATCTGATAATTCTCATGGCCTTTACCGGCGACGAGCACTACATCCCCAGGCTGGGCCATATCGATCGCCAGGTTGATGGCCTGACGGCGGTCCACCTCCAGCAGGTATTCGCCACTCCCGCGGCGAACCCCCTCTTCCACCTGCCGACAAATGGCCATGGGGTCCTCTCCGCGAGGATTGTCAGAAGTAATGATGCTAAAATCCCCATAACGGGCGGCAATCTCGCCCATGATCGGCCTTTTGCTTCGGTCCCGGTCGCCGCCGCAGCCGAAAACGAGGATGATCCGACCCCGGGTCAAGGCGCGTGCTGCCTGGAGCACGTTTTCCAAGCCGTCGGGGGTGTGGGCATAATCGATGATGACGGCAAAATCCTGCCCCAAGTCAACGGTCTCAAACCGCCCCGGCACTCCCCGCACTCCTTCGAGACCCACCTTGAGCTCTCCGGGGGGGATGCCTAATTGCCAGCCGCAAGCCAAGGCGGCAAGACAATTATAAACATTGAACAGACCCGTCAGCCTGGACGAAATCGCTATCTTCCCCCCAGGGTAGCGCAAATTGAAGGCTAACCCCTGGGACTCGATCTTAACGGCCTCGGCCATGAAGGTCGCGGGAGCATAGATCCCGTAGGAGACGACATCGACCGAGAGAGTATCGCCGATCCTTCGCCCGTGCTCGTCATCACCGTTGATGATGGCGGCCGGGGCACGTTTTTTCTTCGGTCCAGATTCCCGGCCCAGCTCGGTGAAGAACCTAGTTTTGGCTTCCAAGTACTTGGCGAAGGTGCCGTGGAAATCCAAGTGATCCTGGGTGATGTTGGTTAGCACCCCCAGATCAAAAGGGCAGCCGACGATGCGACCAAGCTCGATCCCATGGGAGGAGACTTCCATGACCACCCACTCGACCCCATCGTCATACATGCTGGCCAAGAGCCGTTGCAGGTCCAGGGATTCTGGCGTTGTGCGCGTTGCTGCGAGGACTTCACTCCCGATCATGTTCTGGATCGTCCCGACTAAACCGACCTTGTATCCTGCCGCTTCCAGGATGCTCTTGACGAGATAGCTGGTGGTGGTCTTGCCATTGGTCCCGGTGATGCCGATCAACCCCATTCTTGAGGCGGGATAATCGAAGAAGCGGGCCGAGATCAGTCCTAAGGCCCGGCGACTGTCCTCAACTAAAGCCCCCGGGACTCCCTCGGGAAGGCCGCGCTGACCAACAATTCCAACGGCGCCCCTCTCCAAGGCATCCCGAATGAAATCATGGCCGTCGAAACGTTCACCTGTAATACAGACAAAAACATCCCCTGCCCTCACCTGGCGGGAATCGTAGGCTATCCCCGCAACCGAAGCGTCGGGGCCGACAAGACGAGCGCCAGGAACATCCCGAAGGAGGTCTCGAAATGAGATGGCCATACATCATCACCCACATATAGCATTACCTGGTTGCTGCTAAAAAAACCAGGTCAGCCTATTCCAACCAAACGGTCACGGTGCCCTTGCCGGAAAGGAGGGTTCCTGGAGCCGGCTCTTGTTTGACCACAAATCCGCTTCCCTTAATATCTATGGCGAGGCCAAGACTGCCTAGAACACCAACGGCATCCCGCAAGGTCAACCCTTTCAGGGAAGGCACCACTACTTCCTCCCCATTGTATTCGCCTGCTACGATGGCGACTTCCTCCCTGGACTTGGCTGCTGAAGCAGGTTTTCCCCGTTCTCTCCCAATGGTCCCCCGGGGCGAGGCGCCGAGATACTTGAGCATGTCCCCAACGGCCCGAGAAAACACCGGACCGGCGAGGGTGCTCCCATAGCGAATTTCGGTTTGTGGTTCATACAAGACCACAAGGGCCGCCAGCCGCGGCTCATCAAAGGGCGCGTAGCCCACAAATGAGGCGATCCTTTCCGAACCGTATCCTCCCCGGGGCGAAGGTACTTCAGCAGTCCCCGTCTTGCCGGCAACAGGGTATCCGGGGATGTCGGCCATCCTGCCTGAGCCATCGGCGACAACACTCCGCAACAGCCGGTTCACTTCGGCGGCTGTCTCGGGGGAGATCACCTGGCGGATAGGCTCAGGGCCCCTTTCTTCCACCACCTTGCCCTGGTTGTTCAAGACCTGACGAACCAAGTACGGACGCATAAGCAGGCCCCCATTGGCGATGGCCGCGGTTGCCGTCAAGAGCTGGAGGGGAGTGACGGCGATCCCCTGGCCGAAACCGATGGTGGCCCAACGGGCCGTCTCGCCCCATCGAGAGGGGTTGGGGGCAGGCAAGAGCCCGCTCGCCTCACCTGGGAAATCGATGCCCAGACGACTGCCGAAGCCAAAGGCGCTCAAGTAGCGATACATCCTTTGGGGACCCAGTTTGTCGACGGCAATCTGGGCAAAGACAGGGTTGCAGGAGTTTCCCAAGGCCTCTTGGAAGGTCTGCTTCCCGTGGCCGCTAGGACGCCAGCAGCGGACGGTGATGCCACCGATGCGGATTTGGCCTGGATCATCAACGGGCATATCCGCGGTCACTAGGCCTTCTTCCAAGGCGGCGGCGGTGACGAAGATCTTCATGGTGGAGCCCGGCTCATATTGATCAACACAGGCGACGCAACGCCGCACTTCCTTGCCGTAATCCCAGTAGTGGTTGGGATCGAAAAAGGGATATACAGCTAAGGCGAGGACCTCGCCTGTCTTCGGGTCCATCACCAGGAGGACCCCTCGTCGAGAACCAGTCTCTTCGACGGCGCGAGCCAGTTCCCGCTCGGCGATGTATTGGATCACTTTGTCGATGGTCAAAACAACGCTCTCCCCATCTTGGGGAGAGACGTTTCGCTGCACACCTCCCGGTATGTAGCGGCCAACAGCATCGGTCTCCACCAGGGCCCTACCGGCGACGCCAGCCAGCAGGGGATCTAACGCATATTCCAGCCCCTCGAGTCCCTGATTGTCCACACCGACGATGCCAAGGAGATGGGCAGCCAGCTTGCCATTGGGATAAATTCGATGGGGCCTTTGCACCAGGCGGATGCCGTCCAGATTCATTTCTTCAATTGCCCGGGCCGTCTTCCCGTCCAAACCGCGGGCCACCCAAGTCCTAACGCCCGGACGCGCCAGCAGCCGTTTCAGTTCCGTTTTGTCCCGGTCTAACACCTGAGCAAGCCCTTCGGCTGTCTTTTCCGGATCTTTGATCTCCATCAAGTGGGCTTCGATGGCCGTCGAGGAGACGGTGACTGCCAATTCGTTCATATTCCGATCATAGATCGTCCCCCGATGGGCATCGACGGGCACGCTCCGCAGCCGCTGACCCAAAGCTTTGTCGTGAAAGGCGTCGGTCCGGTAAATCTGGAGATAAAACAGGCGAGCGATAACGAGGACGACCGCCAAGCAGAGAAAGACGCCAAGGCAAGCAATCCTCCGGCGCACCACCGGGGAAGTAATTGACTTCACCATGGCAACCCCCTAGAACCTGCCCATTCGTCCGGCTTCTACCTGGCCGCCAGGCAGGAACCATCCGGCCAGCCAAGAGGAAACGTTCGCCAGCAGGGTCTCGGTCGGAGTTGGCGGCTGTTGTTGTTGAGGAGAGACACCCTCCGGCTTTCTCCCGGTATCAAGAACAATATACTCGTATGAATCCGGTTTGATCATGCCCAGCTCAGTCGTCGCCATCCTCTCCACGTACTCAAGGGAGCCAACCCGCAAGAGCTCCACCTGCAGATGCTGGTGCTGGGACTCAGCCTGGGCCAATGACTGTCTGGTCGCTTCCAGCTGGTAGCTCAATTCCACGATGGTCATATGCAAGGCTATCTGACCCAAGGCAACGGCTACCGTCAGTATCACGAAGAAGCTCGTCAAGACCACAGGATTGACCACATATTTCCCCTTCTTGGGCTGTCGCGATGGACTGGGCTCTTGATAGACTTCCAGCTTCCGGACAGTCGCCGTCATCTCCGCTCACTTCCTTCCCAACTTCTCAGCGCCCCTCAGCTTGGCGCTGCGCGCCCTAGGATTCACCTCTATCTCCTCCTGCTTCGGAACCAAAGGCCGAGGGGTGATAACCCGCACTTTGGGCTCCTGGCTGCAAACGCAAACGGGAGCTTCCGGGGGACAGACGCAAGATTGGGCCAGTTCCCGGAAGGTCTTCTTGACAATCCGATCCTCCAGCGAATGGAAGGAAATAACCACGATCCGGCCACCGGTCGTTAACCGATCCACTGCCTGCCGGAGGGCGTTTTCGATTCCCCCCAGCTCATCGTTGACCGCGATGCGCAGGGCTTGAAAGGTTCTCTTAGCAGGATGGGGCCCCCGTCGACGGGCGGCGGCTGGGATTGCTTCCTTGACGACATCAACTAATTGAAAAGTGGTGACGAAGGGTTCTCTCTGCCGGGCAGCCACGATCGAGGCGGCAATTCGGTCTGCCCATCTCTCTTCTCCGTAACGACTGATAATGTGCCTGAGCTCCATCTCCGAAGCCGTATTCAACAGTTCAGCGGCGGTTCGGGGCACGGACGGATCCATCCGCATATCTAAAGGAGCATTATGCATGTAGCTAAAGCCCCTTTGCGGCAAGTCTACTTGGTGGGACGAGATGCCAAGATCAAACAGGAAGCCATCAACTTCCTCCACGCCTAGATCCGAGAGGACTCCCTGAAGGCCAAAGAAGTTGGCTTTGACCAGGGTAACCTGATCGGCAAATTCCTGGAGGCTTTCCTGGGAAGCAGCGATGGCCGCCGGGTCCCGGTCGATGCCGATCAGCCGACCTCGGGGTCCGATTTGCTCTAGGATAAGGCGGGCATGGCCGCCTCCGCCCACCGTACAGTCCACATAAGTCCCCCCGGGCCGGCAGGCTAGGACCTCCAAGACTTCTCTGGGCATCACTGGAACATGATAATAACTCAAACCGCATCCCCCAATTGGGCCTTAAATGCCCAGCTCGACGATTTTCTCCGCGATTTCTTCATAGGAGGCGGTAGCCTTGTCCATGTACTCATCCCACAATTCCTTGCTCCACAGCTCCACTCGATTAGCAACACCGATGACCACCACATCTTTGGTCATCTGAGCATACTCGCGAAGGTTGTTCGGCAGCATTATCCGCCCCTGTTTGTCCAGCTCACACTCACTAGCTCCGGAAAAGAAAAACCGGACAAACGAGCGGGCATCGCTCTTTGTTAAGGGGAGCTCCTTGAGTTTGTTCTCTAGGGTTTCCCATTCCTTCAGCGGGTAGGCAAACAGACACCCATCCAAACCCCGAGTAACGATGAATCGCTCACCTAGTCCAGCTCGGAATTTGGCTGGAATGATCAGCCGTCCTTTATTATCCAGGGTGTGCTGATACTCCCCCATGAACATGGGCCTAGACTCCCCCGCACCACAATCTCCACCACTTCGCGCCACTTTCCCCCACTTAGTAGTTAATGTTTTCGTGGTCTCCCCCCCGATTCCTCCTCGGCAACGAATTATTTCTGACAAAAAAAGGCGGACCCGCGTCCGCCTAGGTCTGATCTAGATTGGTCAGCTGCAGCTCGAAGATGTCCAGCTCACATTTCAGTTCATCGCCCTTCCAGTAGTTGCAGTTGCTGCAGCTAGGGGGGCCCTCATCCATCGGCCAATACTCAGTGCAAGTCTCACCCACCGCTCGCATCTGTTCCTCGCTCGGCATCGCGCAACCTCCTTTATTCATGTGGCAACTGTCGACCTTCCTAAATATACTGGTATGGTTCCTTCTAACCAGGAAGAAAGAGGAGGCATCGATATGAGTCGACTAGTCTGGACCCTATTGATTTGTTTAGCTGCGTTTAGTTTGACAGTCTCGGCTGCCCCATTCCCCGCTAAACCCATCACCTATATTATTTGCTTTGATCCCGGGGGACAGTCAGATCTAGAAGCCCGGCGACAACAGCCTCTGCTGGAAGAGATTCTCGGCACACCCGTGCTCGTCCAGTACAAGATCGGAGGCGGCGGTTCATTGGGCTGGGCTGAACTGGCCAATAGTCCTCCCGATGGCCACACCATAGCCGGGATCAACATCCCCCACATCATCCTCCAGCCCCTTTTGCGGGGCGATGCCGGCTACTCCACTGATTCCATCATCCCGGTAGCCCTTTTTCAGGCCACCCCCATCGGGTTGGCCGTCGCCAAAGACAGTCCATGGCAGACCCTCGATGACTTCATCGCTTACGCCAAGGCCAATCCAGGAAAGGTCACCGTGGGCGGATCGGGCACTTACTCCGGCCACCACCTGGCCCACCTCCAGTTGGAAAAGCTGACGGATACTAAGCTTAGCTATGTTCCTTTCACCGGCGCTGCACCCCAGGTTGCTGCCTTCTTGGGAGGACACGTCGCCGCGATGCTGGCCAATTCCAATGACCTGGTGCTCCACCAGGATAAACTGCGCGTTCTGGCCTTTGGCTCACGGGAAAGGTTCCCTTTGCTTCCCGATGTACCCACCTTCCTAGAGCTGGGTCTGGATATGGTCCCGAGCATCGACCGGGGCGTCGGCGTGCCCAAGGGCACTCCTCCAGAACGGATCGCCGTCTTGGAAGAGGCTTTCTTAGCCATCATGGAGCAGCCGGACATCCAGGAAGCCATGATTGACCAAGGTTTTGTCCCCTTGAGGATGTCGGGAGAGGAATCCCAGCGATACATTCAACAAGTGGCTGAGGAATATGGGGCGATCCTGCAGGAACTTAATCTTACAGGGGCTCAATGAGCCCCTGTTCGCGGGAGGCGGGAATATGTTGACACAAGCGGCGGTAGCTTTCGGCAACATTTTTGCCTGGCCCAATTTTGCCTTTCTGGCCTTGGGTACTTTTGTGGGAATCGTGGTTGGCTGCCTGCCTGGCCTTACGGCCACCATGGCCCTGGCCCTATTGGTCCCTATCACTTTCACCATGCCGCCCGTGCAGGGCCTCATCATGCTCGGCGGCCTTTACGTCGGCGCCATGTATGGGGATGCCATCCCGGCCACTTTGATCAATACCCCTGGTACGCCCTCGGCTATTGCCACCACCTTCGACGGATTCCCCTTAGCAAGAAAGGGAATGGCCCAGCACTCGCTAGTGGCAGCCGCATTCAGCTCGATGATCGGCGGGCTAGTCGGCACGGTGATGCTCCTTTTTCTCTCTCCTCCTCTGGCCAAAATTGCTATCCAGTTCGGCCCCGCCGAGTATTTTTGGATGGCCATTTTTGGACTGACCATCATCGCCACTTTGTCGACCGAGTCCATCCTCAAGGGTCTCATCGGAGGTGCCCTGGGATTGCTGCTAAGTACCGTAGGCATCTCACCCATCGCCGGCGATGTACGGTTTACTTTTGGCCTTTCTTCCCTGCAGGGCGGCATCGACTTGATCGTTGCTTTGATCGGCTTCTTCTCATTGCCTCAAGTCCTGGAGATGGTTGAGCAATGCCGCCTCCAGGAGCACATCGGGGCCTTCGCCCCAAGACCGGGAGTCAATGTGCAGGTAATCAAGGAGCTGATTCGAAAACCCGGGCTCCTTCTCCGATCTAGCCTGGTGGGCACTATCATTGGCATCATCCCCGGTGCCGGGGGCAACATCGCGGGCCTTGTCTCCTACAACGAAGCCGTCCGTTGGTCCAGCAATCCCGAACAGTTCGGCCGGGGCACTATTGATGGGGTGGCCGCTTCCGAGGCTGCCAACAGTGCCGTTGTACCCGGCGCCCTGACGCCTCTGTTAACCTTAGGCATCCCTGGTTCGCCTGCGGCGGCTGTGATCTTGGGCACCCTGCTTCTCCATGGCCTAAGACCCGGTCCCGAGCTTTACACCGAGTTTGGTGAAATAACCTACGCCCTCATTTTCTCCTTGATGGTCAGCTCAGGGGTGATGTTCATCATGGGGCTCTGGGGCTCCCAGTGGTTCGCCCGGATGATCAATTTCCCGGTCAGCTTCCTAGCGCCCATGATCACCTTCTTAAGCATCATCGGCTCCTACGCGATCCGCAACAATTACCTTGATGTAGCCGCTATGTTTGGCTTTGGCTTTCTTGGCTATGGGAGCCGAAAGCTCGGTTTTCACCCCGGCCCTATCGTGTTGGGACTAATCCTTGGTCCCATGGCCGAGCAAGGACTAGTACAGGGTATGATCATCGGCCGGGCCTCCGGCTCCATCATCAATTACTTCTTCTGCCGTCCTTTGTCGACGGTCTTCATTGGGCTGTCGATCATATCAGCCCTTTGGCCCTTACTGGCCAAGTCCTACCGTCGCCAAATCAAAAGGGGGTAAAGCTCATGTTCAACTCCGACCTTGCCGCCGCATCCCTGGTTCTTGGCATATCCGCCGTCGCCTGGACCCGAGCCATCCATTTCAGTCCGATGGGAGGAATATTCGTTCGGTTCGTCTTGGGCATCTTGACTCTGCTTGGGCTAATACTACTTCTCAAGAGCCGCTGGTCTCCCGAGAAGGTCCGTGTCAAGGGGGCGGGAGACTACGGTCTCGTCTTGTTTATGGGCGTGGCCATGGCCTGTTATCTTGCCTTGATCCCCTATTTGGGCTTTCTCTTGGCGAGCATCTTGTTTTTTAGCTTCACCTCCTGGCTGCTGGACCGTCAGGTCCATGCCAAGCAGCGTTTCCTTCGCTCCTGCGGTGCGGGGATTGGACTTACGCTTCTCTTCTTCTTCGCTTTTAAGTACGCCCTATCTGTACCCTTGCCATCGGGAGTTCTTTGGGGGTAAAGCAAAAAAAGGACTTGTTCTGAAAACGTGGAATAGGGTGAATATGATTATGAAAGGAGGTGTTTTCTTAGGGTCGGGAAGATGAGGAGGCACGCCCGCGGATAATGGAAGGGAGTGAAAATAGGTGAAGCTGCATACCAAGATTTTTATCGGCCTTGTCGGCGGCATTGTGGCTGGGGCGCTGTTGGGTCCTGCAACCAAGAGCATCGCTCCGGTCGGCACCTTGTTCCTAAACTTGATCCGGATGATCATTATCCCCTTGGTTTTTTCCTCGTTAGTTGTGGGAGCGGCCAACATCGGTGATATTCGGTCCCTGGGGCGCATCGGCGGCAAGACGTTGGTCTTTTACCTAGCGACAACCGGCCTTGCAGTTATCATCGGACTCCTCCTCGCAAATCTCGTCGGTCCAGGGCATGGGCTCACCATTGATGTGGAGGGAGCCCAGGTGACGGCAGCAACAGCGCCTTCCGTCGCGAACGTCATCCTCGGCCTTGTTCCCACCAATCCTTTTCAAGCGCTAATCGAGGGCAACATGCTGCAAATCATCGTGGTCGCCCTGTTTTTGGGGCTTGGCATCACCTTGGTCGGCAAGTCAGCACAAGTTGTCTTGGACTTTTTCGCCGCCTTCGCTGAAGTCATGTACAAGATCACCGGGGTGATCATGGAGCTGGCTCCCTACGGAGTTTTCGCCCTGATCGCGCCGGTAGTGGCATCCTATGGGCTGGGGGTTGTCCTTCCGCTATTTAAGGTCATCCTCGCGGTCTATCTTGGCTGCATCCTCCACTGGGTTCTCGTCTACAGCCCCCTCGTCAGAGGATTGGGCAAGATAAGCCCCTGGCAATTCTTTCGTGAGATTTCGCCGGCCCAGATCTATGCCTTCAGCACCTGCAGCAGCTCGGGAACCCTTCCGATATCAATGGAATGTGCGCGCAAGCTGGGCATACCCAACCAGA
>LSQX01129405.1_pt2 | contig 69546 bp, 60 predicted proteins | sample 654561 | NCBI WGS metagenome assembly LSQX01 (sample SAMN04489861, study PRJNA283612) | anaerobic digester metagenome | isolation source: 4 biogas reactors fed with cattle manure at either 37C or 55C with and... | place: Denmark: Kongens Lyngby | collected 2014
GGAAGTTCGCGTGAGGGAGGTCTTTGGAGGGTTCCGCAAGTTGTTCAAAGCTCTTGGGCTATTCTTTGCGCTACTTTTAACAATAGGGGTGCCGGTTATCCTCATTGTCGGCTTCGGAGCAGTAGTTGGAAACTGGCTGGGACTAGGTCTTGGATTCCGCGCAATCGTTGGTTCTGTTGCAGCGGTGGCGGCCTTGTTCTTGTTCTTAGATTATGCGGTGGTATTCTACGTCCTTGCTGAAAACCCGAACCTATCAGTGCTTCAGGTCATGGAGCGAAGCAGAAGCATCATGAACGGAAGAAAACCGGAGTATGCGCTTCTTGGGCTGTCTTTTTGCGGTTGGATTCTCTTGGACCTGTTCCTTCTGTTTGGACTCGTCAGGATCTTTGTTTATCCCTACATAGAAGCAGCGTTTGCAGCCTTCTACATCAACGCCACAGCCCCAAAGCAGCTTGAGCGGTAGAAAGCACCTAATACTCCCGGCGTTTGAAAACCTATGAAGAGTAGGCGCCATAGATCTGGAGGGTTCATGGCTAAGGAAAGCGTAAAGAAGCTCTGCACTCGGGCAGAGCTTCTGCAATTTAGACTCATTTTTGTTAGAGCATCATGAAAATCGGAGGTTCTGCCGAACTTTCATAGGAGTGTTCTAGCAGAAAGGAAAGGAAGTTGTTCACCGCAGTCCAGGTTTCTGTGGCTTCGTAGATGGAGTAGTGATCCCCGCCATCAATGAAAACCGTCCACACTGAGGGACTGTTTCTGAAGTTTGCTGTCTGGAGCATAGACCTCCAAGGGGTGATCACTCGGTCTTTGTCGCCGACGATAGCAAGGACAAAAGCGTCAGTTGCTTCAGCGTACTTTCGTACGTCAAACTTGTTTCGAAAGAGCAGTGCTGTAGGCAGAAATGGCAGCATGTCTTGAGTCACGCCACCTGCAATGCGGTCGTACGGCGAGAACAGCACAATGCCCATTAAGTCTCTTTGGGAGGCTAGATAGGTGGCAACACCGGTTCCGAGGCTACCGCCGATGGCAACGACCCTCTCGGGATCGACATCTCCCCTGGAGACCAGGTAGTCATAGACTGCTGTGGCATCTGCAAATATAGCTTTATCGCTGGGTTTTCCGCCGCTTTGACCGTAGCCTCTGTAGTTAACGAAAGCCGCCGAAAAACCTTCGAGCCTGTTTGCCAGTTCTAGGTACCTGGAGGCCTCGCTCCCCTGACCAGCGAAAAAGATGGCAAGAGGCGTTTTTTCTAAAGTCGCATTTTTTACGATCCAACCCTGCAGCCTTGTGCCATCAGCTGCAGTCACCCAGAACTCCTCAGCATTAGGGAATGTGCGGCTGATCACCTCGCGCCTCGAGTCGTTGAAGGAGCCAGGACTAAATAGCAAGCTGTCTTGATAGATGAAAACCAGAAAGCCCATTGCGATGTAGGCAAGAACGCCGGAAGCCGCTGTCATTAATGCTGCCTGCTTTAGATCCTTCGAGGATCTCCTTGCGAAAGTGACGATCAGCCAAGCTGCAAGAAGTAGCAGAGTCCCTACAGTCAGCTTAGTGAAAAACTCGGCATAGACCGCCGCAGACCTAGAGAGGGCAGAAAGGTTTTTCGCGAATACCATTAGCATCAAGCTGAGCCAGAAGACAAAGCCCGCGAGGAAGGCAAGAACTGCCTTTAAGTACTTTGCAATCATCCTATCACCTTCTTCGACTGGATGTTCTTCCATTTGTTTGACTTCTCTTAGGAAAGGTTAATATAATATGTATTATTGAACGCAGCGCCCCTTGTTTCTGCATACGGGGCTTTTCTTATTTCGCGCAGCCGTAGAGGTAGAACTATATGGAAAAACAACTGGAACTGGAAAAAAGATATCTCTTTACCAACAAAGACCTGAGACGCTTAATCCTTCCCCTGATCTTGGAGCAGCTCTTAGCAGTTCTTGTGGGAATGGCGGACACGGTAATGGTGGCAAGTGTCGGTGAGAGTGCTGTGTCCGGAGTGTCCCTTGTGGACTCTATAAACATCCTCCTGATCAATATCTTTGCAGCCCTTGCCACAGGAGGTGCGGTGGTAGCCGGGCAGTACCTAGGGCGGAAGGATCAGGAGAAAGCGGTGGAAGCAGGAGAGCAGCTCCTGGTGTTTGTGGTGTTTGCAGCTCTTCTTATCATGACCTTGGGGTACTTGGGCAAGAACTTCATCCTGGACGTACTTTTCGGGAAAATTGCGCCTGATGTGCGCATGCATGCTAATATTTATCTTTTAATCGTCTTTGCCAGTATTCCTTTTATCGCCCTTTACAACAGCGGAGCCGCTCTGTTCCGCACTATGGGCAACTCCCAGGTCACTTTGAAGATCTCGGTTCTCATGAACGTCATCAATGTTGTGGGAAACGCAGTTCTCATTTACGGCTTTGGGCTTGGGGCAGCAGGTGCTGCAGCATCGACTCTGCTTTCCAGGGCAGTTGGTGCAGTGATCATTACCATCCTGCTCACCAACGAAGATCTACTGATCCACATCAGAAAGCCTTTCAAGTACAAGTTCAACAAGGACTTGGTGCGGAAGATCCTCTTTCTCGGGATTCCCAACGGTGTGGAAAACAGCATGTTCCAGCTGGGGAAAATCCTCCTTCTCAGCGTGGTCTCGGGATTTGGCACAGCCTCCATCACCGCTAACGCCGTAGGTAACTCAGTTACCGCTTTTGGCATTTTGCCGGGAGCAGCAATGGGCCTTGCTTTGGTCTCGGTGGTCAGCCGGTGCGTGGGAGCGAGAGAGTACGACCAGGTTAGATACTATACCAAGAAGCTATTGAAGTACGCCTACATCGCCGAGATTGCCGTAAACGGACTGATCCTTTTGAGCCTCCCGTTGATCATTAAGATGTACGGTCTCTCTCCGGAAACCGCCAAGATGGCAAAAGAAATCAACATCGTCCACGGTGTGTTTGCCTGCCTGATCTGGCCCCTTGCCTTTACCCTGCCCAACACCTTAAGGGCAGCCAACGATGTACGCTTTACCATGTTAGTTGGTGTGGGTTCTATGTGGACCTTTAGAATCGGATCCAGCATTCTCCTTGCCACCACCTTCGGACTGGGGGTCTTGGGAATTTGGTGGGGCATGATTATCGATTGGGTGGTTCGCAGCACGTTTTTCGTGCTTCGCTACAAAAGCAACAGGTGGCATAAGCATCATTTGGTCTGAAAAAGGCATCCTGCGGGATGTCTTTTTTTTGGTTTTTTGTAAAACAGAAACGCCTTGTAAAAGTTGCCAGAAAACAGAGGATGTTCCTTGATTGTGGAGTATATGAAAGGTAGATAGGCAACTTGCATTCAAGGAGGAAATGTCATGAGTAAAAAGGTAAGATTTGCCATTGTCGGAACAGGAGTTATTGCTCCACTGCATGCTGAAAGCATCATTAAAAACCCGCTCACAGAACTGGTTGCAGTCTGTGACATTATCGAGGAGAAAGCCCAGGCTTTTGCCGATAAGTACGGAGTAGAGCATGTATATAAATACTACGAAGACATGTTCAAAAGAGGCGACATCGATGTGGTCTGCGTCTGCACCCCAAGCGGCAACCACGGCGAAGTCACCATCGCTGCAGCTGAAGCTGGAATCCACGTTCTCTGCGAAAAGCCCATCGAGATCACCGACGAAAAGCTCACGGCGATGATCGATGCCTGCAGAAAACACGGTGTCAAGCTCGGCGGTATCTTCCAGAGAAGGACGCTCCCTGCCGCTATAAAAACCCGCGAGGCCATCCAGTCCGGCAAGCTTGGCAAGATGGTTTTAGGCGATGCCTACCTTAAGTATTACCGCAGCCCCGAGTACTACAAGTCCGCTGGTTGGAGGGGAACTTGGGAGCTCGATGGCGGAGGAGCGTTAATGAATCAGGGCATTCACGGCATCGACCTGATCACCTGGATGATGGGAGATGTTCATTCTGTAGTGGCCAAGTGCGGCACGTTGGTCCGTGACATTGAAGTAGAAGACACAGCAGTCGCCATTGTGAAGTACAAAAACGGCGCCTACGGCGTAATTCAGGGCACAACCTCCGTATATCCAGGTCTGGACACTCGTTTTGAGGTCCACGGGGAGCTCGGCACCGTCATCTTCGACGACCACGGCTTCAAGACCTGGAAGTTCCTAGGTGGCGAAGAGGAAGTCCCAGAGGTAGAGGGTTACGTGACTTCAGCATCAGATCCTGCAGCTCTTAGCCTTTCTGGACACTACATCCAGATCGACGACATGGCTAAAGCCGTCCTCGAAGACAGAGAACCGATGGTTCCGGGAGAGGAAGCCAGAAAGGCCGTAGACCTGATCTTGGCAATCTACGAGTCGTCAAAAACCGGTAAGGAAATCATTTTGGGATAGAAGGTCCTCAGGGACCCTTCTATCCCAAAAATGCGAAATCTGTTTTTTTTAGATCGGAGGTATTCAGATGAAAGAGTTGAAAGTCGGCATAATCGGTTTAGATACCTCGCACGTTGTAGCTTTTACAGGCCTTTTGAACGACAAAAACCACGAGTACCACATTCCCGGAGGTAAGGTTTTAGTAGCCTATCCCGGCGGCTCACCGGATTTTGAGCTCAGTATCGGTAGGGTAAAGGGCTTTACAGAAGAACTGCAGACCAAGTACGGCGTAGAGATCGTTGACAGCGTTGAAGCTGTTGCCGAGGCTTCCGATGCCATCCTTCTTGAGTCTGTAGACGGCAGAGTACATCTTGAGCAGTTTAAAAAGATTGTCGGCTACGGCAAGCCTATCTTCGTCGACAAGCCCTTTGCGGTGCAAAGCGCCCACGTCCGCGAGATGATCGAACTTGCAAGACAGCACAACATACCATTAATGTCCTCATCTGCTCTCCGCTACGCGGAAGCCCTTCAGGAAGTCCTGGCAGATGACGCAAAAGGCGAAATCATCGGTGCCGACTTCTACGGTCCCATGGCCATCGAGCCAACTCAGCCCGGTCTTTTCTGGTACGGCATCCACACAGTAGAGATGCTCTTTGCAGCACTCGGAAAGGGATGCGTTCAGGTCACCGCTACAACCAACGACGATCACGACCTGATCGTGGGAGTTTGGGAGGATGGCAGAATCGGTACCATCAGGGGCAACCGCTCCGGGAACTCCCAGTTCGGTGGCGTGGTCCACAGAAAGCAGGGAACGCAGTTTGTGGATGTCTACAGCCACAAGAAGCCCTACTTCGCCAGCCTCTTGGAGGAAGTCATGAAGATGTTCCAGGAAGGCTCTGTTCCTATCGATCTTGAAGAAAGCTACGAAGTTATCAGATTCATCGAGGCAGCCAATGAGAGCCGGGAAACCGGAAAGACAGTAAAACTTTGAAAGGGGATTTCAATGCCTGATAGGTTTAAACTGGGTATCATTACAGACGAGGTTTCTCAGGATTTTGATGTGGCTTTGGAGCTTGCAGACAGGTTCAATCTGGAAGCAGTAGAGCTCCGCAGCGTCTACGGTAGGCCCCTCCACAAGTTAGAGCAGGGAGAACTCTTGGAGATTAAAGAGAAGGCGGAAAAGGCTGGAAAGAAGATCTGCGCCCTTTCCGCACCGATCTTCAAGTGCGAGCTGAATGACGCTGAAGCTAAGGAGCACATCGAACTTCTGAAGAAATACATTGAAATCGCCAAGCTCCTGGGCACAGGCATCGTCCGGGGTTTCAGCTTCTGGGCGAGAAAGCCGTTTGCCGAGGCGAAAGAGAAGATCTTGAAGTGGTACGAAGCTGCAGACCAGGTTCTCGAGGGAACCGGGGTATGCCTTGCCATCGAGTACGACCCATCGGTCTACGCCTGCACTGCAGCGAAGGTGGCAGCACTCCTTGAAAGCCGCCCTTTTAGGAACCTCTACGCTCTGTACGATCCCGGAAACAACATCTGGGCTCCGGAGTATGAAGAGCCTTATCCCACAGCCTACGAGCTTCTGAAAGGCAAATTCTGCCACGTCCACTTAAAAGATGCTGTGAAGAAAGACGGTGAAGTGGAGGCGGTCGGAATCGGACTCGGTGAGGTGGGCTTTGGGGCGATATTGAAACGGCTCCATGAAGACGGCTACCAGGGTTACCTGGTTGTAGAGACCCACTACAGGTTCAAGGAGAAGCTATCTGAAGAGCAGCTCATGCGACCGGGAGGAGAAGACTTCTCCGAAGGCGGCTACGCAGCTTCAGAGCACTGCCTGACGCACCTGATGGAGCTCATCAAAAGTCTGTAGTATTTAGCACAGAACGATAGTAGGAGGTATTGCGTTGTCTGATAACGGTTTGGTCCTGCGCCGCAGGTACGACAAGCTTTTAGTGGAGGTTTACGAAACAAGGGACGATATGGGTAGATCTGCTGCAGAGCAGGGCTCCAAGCGAATTCTTGAGGTTCTCGAGGAGAAGGGCTCTGCCAGGCTGATCTTTGCTGCAGCTCCGTCTGCAAACGAGTTTCTGGCAAATCTCTGCCAGGTCAAGGAGATCGACTGGTCGAAGATCACCGTTTTCCACATGGATGAGTACATCGGGCTTCCCACCGGTGCTCCTCAGCTCTTCAGCAACTTTCTGAAGCGGGCAATCTTCGACAAAGTCAATCCCGGGACCGTTCACCTGATAGATAGTACCAACGATCCGGAGAAAGAGTGCCAGCGCTATGCGGACCTCTTAAATGAAGCTCCCATCGACATCGTGTTTATGGGCATCGGAGAAAACGGGCACCTGGCCTTTAACGATCCGCCGGTTGCCGACTTCAACGATCCATTCGACGTGAAGATCGTAGAGCTCGATGAAGTGTGCCGCAATCAGCAGGTAAATGATGGCTGTTTTGCTACCATAGACGACGTGCCAACCCATGCCATTACCCTGACCATACCAAGGCTCTTAAGAAGCGACAGGCAGTTCTGCATCGTTCCCGGTCCCACAAAGACCGCAGCAGTCTCCAAGACCCTTTACGGTCCTATTTCTACTGAGTGCCCCGCTTCTGTTCTCCGCAATCAGGAAAACTGCATCCTGTTCCTGGACAAAGCGGCCTACGGTAAGGAAGTTTAAGGCCGAGAAGGGGTAAGGGGTAATGATATCAGGAATTGATTATCTCAATAAAAAGCCCGTCGCCATCGAGATCGCCGGGGGAAGGATTAAGCGGATCTCCGATGGTACCAACACTGAGCAGTTGATTCTTCCCGGCCTTTTCGACCTGCAGATCAACGGCTTTGCCGGAGTGGACTTTAACGGCCCAGATCTCACCTGTGAGGACCTAGAGAAGGCCGTGATAGCACTGGCTAAGACCGGTATAACTGGCTTTATGCCTACGATTATCACCAACAGTCCGAAGGCCATCAAAGACCGCTTGGCGTTTTTACGGCGGTTCCAGGAAGAAAGCAAATGGGGGAGTTTCATCTGCGGTTTCCACCTGGAAGGCCCGTTCATCTCACCTCAGGACGGCCCCCGTGGAGCTCACCCTAAAGAGCACGTGCGAAAGCCAGACTGGGCTCTGTTTCAGGAGTTCCAGGAAGCTGCTGGCAGCGGCATCCGGATAGTCACGGTTTCGCCTGAGTGGGAAGGAGCAGCGGATTTCATCGCCAAGTGCGCAGCTAGCGGAGTTAAAGTTGCAATTGGCCACACCGCAGCAAACACCCACGAGATACAGGCTGCAGCAGAGGCCGGGGCTTCCCTTTCCACCCATCTAGGAAACGGCGCTCACCCGGTTCTGCCCAGACACCCCAACTACATCTGGGACCAGCTGGCAGAAGATCGGCTCTGGCTGACACTGATCGCCGATGGATTCCATCTACCGCCTGCGGTAATCAAGGTTTTCCTGGAAGTGAAAAAGGAGAAAGCGATTTTGGTTAGCGATGCTGTGAGCTTTGCCGGATGCAAGCCTGGAGTGTACGAAAGCCTAATCGGAGGGAAGGTCGAGCTCACAGAGGAGGGGAGGCTCCAGATGGTGTCGGATCCAAGGCTCCTTGCAGGATCCGCTGCAGCGCTCCTGGACACTGTGGAGTTTATGGCAAGGACCGGTCTGTCCACTTTCGAGCAAGCCTGGGAGATGGCAAGCCTCCGACCGTACCGCTTCTTGGACGAAGAGTCTTTCGGCATCGAGGAAGGAGCGCCAGCAGATCTCGTCCTCGGGAGGTTTTGCGACGGGAGATTCCGTGTTCAAACAGTGATCAAAAACGGAGAAGTGATAGATCTTTAGAACGCCCGACATCGGGCGTTTTTCCTTTTAAAGGTGCGTATTCGTTGCCAATAGAGGTTTGGGAGAATTTTGCAAAAAGTTTAAAATGACCCTTGCCTAGCGTAACAATGTTATGTTATAGTGAACGTAACAAAACATTGTTACGTTAGGTGAGTGCTATGTTAATTTCTAAAAAAGACTTGTTGGCCGAAACGGGGATCTCTTACGGTCAGCTGTACCGGTGGAAGAGGCAGGGGCTGATACCCGATGAGTGGTTCATCAAGCAGTCGACTTTCACCGGTCAGGAGACCTTTTTCCCCAAGAAGCAGATACTCGCGCGCATCAACGCCATTCAGCGTCTGAAGGATCAGTATTCTTTAGAAGAGCTGGCCAAGATGCTGTCGCCGGAGATCTCGGAAAGGATGTTTTCCCACAGGGATCTGGAGATCATTGAAGAGGTAGAAAACGGCCTGATACCGCTGTTTTTCCAGGTGTTTGAGAAAAAGAGTTTCAGCTTTATCGAGGTTCTCTTTCTCATCGCTATCTCCACCTTCTACAAAAAGCACGATCTAGAGCTTGTGGATGTGGAGAACCTCTGCCTTGGTGCCAAGGACTACCTAGACGAAATCAAGCAGACAGACTTTTTGTGTCTCCTGCTCAGCCACGATGGCGGCTACTTCACTGTAATTCAGGATGAAAACGTACCAGTCTTTATCGATAAGCGGATCAAGAAGGTTGACGAGATTCGCCTGAACGAAGTGTCCAGCAACATGAAGCTGAAGTACAGAAAGAGCTTCAACTTCGAGTTCGACGAAGAGCGGGAAACAAACGAACAGAAGATAACCCTCATGAAGCCCGGGGAGGTTTTAACATGACCATTGCACTTGGAGATAAGTACTTTGAAGGCACCTACAAGCGTATCTTTGCTGCAGGGGACATCGAACTTGTAAACAGCAAAATAGGTTCGATCTATGCTGCAGGAGATGTGGATATCAAACGGTCAGAAGTGAAAAAGGTCCGGGCTGCAGGCGACGTTAACGGGGAAGAAGTGACGCTTGGTTCGGCCAAAGTTGTAGGCGATATAGAGCTTAAAGGAGTCTGCACAGCCAAAGACTTTGTGGCTTTTGGGGACGTGTCTGCAGAATATCTGGAGTGCAAGTGCCTTAGGTTCGGGTTTCCCAAAGCTAAAACCAATAATGCGCCTAGCCTTTCCGGTTTTTACAAGGCCGAAACGTTCGAACTTGTGATGCCTTTGACGCTGTCCTGCGAGTACGAGTTTCAAAACATCATCGCCACCGGAGAGATGCGGGCAAAGGCGGAAATCGTTTGCACCAACTTCTACGGTCTGGCAAAGATTTTTGCTCCAGCTGTTAACGCAGAAGAGGTGTTCATCTTGACTTCAGACGGGACCGAGATCGGCGAAGTTGCGGGCACTAAAGTTACCGTATCCAAGCGGTTTGAGCCCGATCGGGCTTTTAGGAAGCTACCGAAGACTTTGGCCGTTCGAGATGCCGATTCCAGAGGAGCAATTATTAAGATCGGTTCTATTGAAGGGGACAAAGTGTCCGTAGAAAACGTGTGTGCTGATTCGATTTCCGGTATAGACGTGGAGATTGGCGACCTGTGCGTCGTGGAAGAGGTCGCATACAAAAATTCCATCAGGATTTCAGAGAAAGCGGTTGTTGGGAGGATCGTGAGACTATGAGAAAAGAGCGAATTGAGGGGATCGGTTCGATTGTCGGCGGTGAGTATGAATCCATCGAGGCTGAAGGCCTTGCCAAATTGAAGGGCGATGTGAAAGCCGAGACCTTCACTATCGAGGGGTTCTTTAAGTCGAAAGGGCGGATCGAAGCTAAAACCCTGAAGATCGAAGGGGTGCACAGGGCCTTTAGAGACATCAAGGCTGAAGAGGTTATCATTGACGGGATTTTGAAGCTGAAACGGGCATCTCTCATGGCAGATAGAATCAAGTGCGACGGCGTGATCACCTGCACCGAAGAGATCAATACCGACAAGTTCGACTTTGAGGGAGTCTGTTCCATTGCATCTTTGGTAGGCGACCAGATAAAGATCCGCTATGCGAGAAGTTCAGGGGATAAGATTTCCATCGATGGGAAGTTTGCCAGATTGATAAGCTCCTACTTTGGCAGGAAGCTAGATGCCGAGAAGTGCATTGTGGACAGCGTAGAGTGCACGTCACTCACCGCATCTGGAACAAAGTTCAAGACTGTTAGAGCGCACAGCGTACAGCTTTCCGACTACTGCGAAGTGGATGTGCTCTACGTCGACGGTGAAGCTGAAATCGACAGCACCTGTGTGGTGCGGAAGATCATAAAAGAAAGCGCCCAAGTGATAGTAAAGGAGGAACCGAAGGTGGCAAGTCCAACCCTCACAAAGATCATGGATCTTTACAAAGAAGGTAAGATCAACGCTGATGAAGCAGAGAAGATGATCGAAGCACTGAAGGAACTGCCAAAAGGAGGAGGCGGTTCTCTTGGACGTATGGTAGCAGGAGGTCTGCCTTGGGCCGACGACGGCAAGCTCCGGGTTGTGGCCTTTTTGGGACACGAGCTTCTGGAGAAATCCGCTCCGGAGAGCAAAACCATTGAGGTAACCTACAATGGAGAAGCTGTCGATGTAGATGTCTACGGCAGTCTCAGCTGCGGAGACGTTGAAGGGAACGTGTCCGCAGGAGGGTCGGTCAAATGCAGCAATGTTGGCGGAGATGTTAAAGCTGGAGGTAGTATTACCTGTGGCAATATAGATGGGAATGTGAATGCTGGAGGTAGCGTCACCTGTTCAGAAGTGACAGGTGAGATTAGAGCCGGTGGTGGAGTCAGAGTGGGAAAGTGAGGGTTTACTAGTGGAAGCAAGTCTTGTTCAAAATCGCAAATACAAGTTTTACGACTTCGTTCTTACTCCCTTGAAGGTAAGTCCTATTCTCACGTTGATCAAGATCTTTAACCAGGTTTTGCTCTCGCTCATTCCTGCGCTGAGAATCTTGGTAACTGCAGATTTCATCGACACGGCTATGAAGATTTTCAGTGGAGAAGCCGCCAGGGTCGAGATCTACAGGCCACTTGTCTACTTCATGCTGTTTATCGCCTACGCCAATCTCAACAACCATCTGATGAATTTTGTCAACCTGAAGTTGGAGATGAACCTTAACAGGGCTTACAGAAGCCAAATAGCGGAGAAACGGGCAAAGCTCGAGTACCGGCACATCGAAGACAACGACACCTGGGATCTTATAAGCCGCACCTGTCAGGACCCGGTAGGCAGGATCCTTGGAGGGTTCAATAATCTGCTCAGTGCTGCGGGTATTGTGATTCAGGTCTTTTCGATTCTGTCTGTACTGGTGGCCCAGGTTCCGTGGGCGGGAGTCACTATCGTTCTGATCTCGGTGCCTCTTTTTGCTCTGGCCATTAAAGGCGGAAAGGCCACCTACAAAGCCAGCGTTGAAGCAGAGAAGCACATGAGGAGAGCCAACTACCTTCAAAGCCTTTTGCAGAGCAGAGAAAACGTGGAAGAACGGGCTCTGTTTGGCTACGTTGACAGTGTCAACGAGAAGTGGCTGGGGAAGTACGAAGAGTCGAGAATCATCAACACTAAAGTCCGTCTTAAATACTTCATCAGAATGAAAGGCTCTAGTCTCATCACGGTCTTTCTTTCAATTGCGATTACCGGCGTGCTCCTTGCACCTCTTTCACAAGGAATCATCACCGTCGGTATGTTTATGGGGCTTGTGATAGGAACGCTGAACCTCATCCAGATGATGAGTTGGCAGCTCTCCTGGACCATGAGCGAGCTGGCCAGAAACCGCGAATACCTTAAGGATCTCACCAAGTTTTCCGAGCTGTCGGAGACCGACGGTGCGCTGGAACTTCCTGTAGACAAAAATTCCGTGGTTTTCGAGAACATCGAGTTTAGGAACGTTTCCTTTAAATACCCGGGAACCGATAGATACATTTTGAAGAACTTTAACTTGAGGCTGGAAAAGGACCTGCATTACGCTTTCGTGGGAATTAACGGCGCAGGCAAAACTACGGTGACAAAGCTTCTTACCGGTCTGTACGACAACTATGAAGGGGAGATTCTCTTAAACGGTAGAGAGCTGAGAACCTACAGCCAGGCTGAGCTGAAGGCGTTATTTGCCGTAGTTTATCAGGACTTTGCCAAATACTACATTCCGCTCAAAGACAACATCGCCTTAGGAAATGTGCTGAACTTCAATGATCAGGAAGTGCAGCAGGTAGCCTCCATCATCGGTCTCGATGAGGAGGTAAAGGACCTGCCTATGGGCTATGACACTCCCCTCGGGAAGATTATCGAAGGTGGGGTAGACCTTTCAGGAGGCCAGTGGCAGAAAGTGGCAATTGCCAGAGCCCTCTACAATCCAGCACAAATTAGGATCTTGGATGAACCTACTGCGGCTCTGGACCCCGTTGCAGAAAGCAATATCTACGAGATGTTCGGCCGAATCAGTAAGGGCAAGTCGACGATCTTCATCACTCACCGCTTAGGTGCAGCAAAGCTTGCTGATCAGATCATCGTCATCGACGACGGTCAGGTTAAGGAACAAGGCACACATGATGAGCTATTGAAACTCGGGGGCATTTACGCAGAGATGTTCGAAGCCCAGAGGAGCTGGTACAAATGAGTGAAAAAAGTCCATCTAAGAAAAAGTTGGGATTTGTTGGCGTAGTAAAGCGTCTGGTGCCGATCGTGGTTAGAGCCACTCCAGTTTTCTTTATCTCATTCAGCGTACTGGCCATTCTCCATGGCGTCTCTTGGGGATTTGAGACCATGATGCAGCAGCGGTTTTTCGATGCCGCCACTGTGTTCGCTCAAGGAGAGAGTACCATTAGGAGCGTGCTGGTGGCACTGGCTTTTCTCGGCGGTGCAAACATCCTCTGCCAAGTGTTAAACGGCGTCGTGAATTTCGTACCGGAGGTTTTGGGCCAAAAAGTTATCGGTAGGCTCAGTAAGGGGATTCACGAAAAGATGGCAAGACTTGATCCTAAATGCTTTGAAGACACAGATGTTCTCGACGACATTAACAAGGCGCTTCAGGGACAGAACAACGCCTTGTGGTTTGTGTTCATGCTCTGTGCTATTTTCACATTCTACGTTCCCTACTTTATCTTTATGGGCTGGTATCTGTTCACCTTAAAGCCGATTTTGGTGATCAGCATCGTGATCATCTTCATTCCGGCCTTTTTAACCCAAATCGTCCGCACTAAAGTCTTTGCCAAACTGGAAGACAAATCGGCTCCTAAAAGGCGCGAGTTCGACTACTACGAAAGCTGCATCGTAAGTAGGGAGTACTTTAAAGAAACCAGGCTCCTTGGAGGCTACAAGTATTTCAAGAAGCTGTACCTGGACACTTTGGATACACTGCAAAAGTTGAAGTTCCAAGCAACGCTGAAGACCAATCTCCTGGAGCTTTTGATGAGCTTTCTAACAGTTTTAGGTTTTTCCACTATCTTCTTGATGCTCTTTGATGCTGTGATGAAAGGCGAGATTACGGTAGGTGCGTTTGCTGCGGTAACTAACTCGATAGGCCTACTCTACAGCATCATGGAAGAGGTCGTCTGCAGACACGCAGGCCAAATAGCTCAGAGTATGGGCAGCATCACCAACTACCTAAACTTCCTGGACCTAGAAGAGCGCCAGGGCAAGGTGCAAGAGGTGCCCCAGCTAGGCGATGTTGTCCTGGAAGGTGTAAGTTTCAAGTACCCCGGTTCCGAAAAATACGCTGTAAAAGATGTAAGCTTTACCTTGAAGCATGGTGAAACGCTGGCCATCGTAGGGGAAAACGGTTCAGGCAAGTCTACGCTGATCCGCCTTTTGACAGGGATCTACCTCCCCGATGAAGGCAGGGTAACCATAGGCGGCGTAGATACCAGAGACCTCCCGCTAGACGCGCTGTACAGAAACACTTCCGCGGTCTTTCAGAAGTATCAGAGGTACTTGATGACTCTTGAGGACAACATCACCATCAGCGATGCGAAAAAAACCTTTGATGACCTGGCTTTGGATGATGCGTGCAGGAAAGCCGGGGTGGATTCCAACGGCAGGTCTTTCCCTGAAGGCTACAAGACCATGCTCTCAAGGGAGTTCGACGGAGTTGATCTTTCCGGCGGCCAGTGGCAGAGGGTAGCCATCGCTAGAGGCTTTTTCAGAGACCACCAACTGATCATCCTCGATGAACCTACCGCTGCCATCGATCCCTACGAAGAAACCCGGGTCTACAACCGCTTCGCCGAGATCTCCAAAGACAAAACTGCAGTGATCGTCACCCACAGGCTCGGTTCGGTGAAGCTTGCAGATAGAATCGTGGTTTTGAAGGATGGAAAAGTGGTGCAAGTTGGTACCCACGATGAGCTTATTGCAAGAAGTGGCGAGTACCACAGGTTGTATAAGTCGCAGGAAAAATGGTACGTTGAGGATGCAGAAAAGAAAAAGATGACTGAAGAACTGGCGGATTCCTCTAACTTGCAACCTTCATTTGCCTAAAGCTCCTGCAGCAGGACTTACAACTACTTACTGGCAGGAGAAGGGTATAGAGAGGATCAGGAAACCAAAGAACCTTGACATCAAAGCGGGCTGCCATTTATAGGCAGACCCGCCTTTTACTGCGCTAGTGGTTTGGGAAAGGTGCAGCAATCACCTTTAAAGGTAGCAGGGATCGGCAGGGTATTTGCGAAACTCTCAGGGAGTATACTAAGCGCGAGGTGAAGTGCAGTGAAAAGAGCTCAACTGGCAGCAGTACTTGCCGTTATGCTTGCGCTTTGCGGTTGCTTTTCCAAACAGGAAGGCGGCCAGGACTTAAGAGGCTTCGAGCAGGGCGGGGAAGAGGCTCCGCAAATCGTCAGGCAGGAGTTCGACTACACAGAAGACGGAGTCATCGTACCCGAGCAGGCGAAAGCGGTGATTGAAGAACGGTCCGACAGGGTCATCAGACTGATCAGGGATAAAGACTTCAGGACTTTGGCAGGTTTTGTCCATCCGGAAAAGGGAGTGCGGTTTACTCCGTATACCTATGTAATGGTCGACACTGATGTGGTGCTGAATAGGGATAAGATTGCCGACTTCTTTGAGGACGACACCGAGTATCTATGGGGCTACTTTGATGGAACCGGCGACGAGATCTTGATGACGCCCAGGCAGTACTACCAAAGGTTTATCTACACCCGAGACTTTGCCAGTGCCCCTGAAGTGGGTTATAACGAGGTCCTCAGCTACGGGAACATGTTAGAGAACCAGTTTAAGGTCTATCACAACCCCATCGTGGTGGAGTACTACTTCCCGGGCATGAACCCAGACTACGGGGGACTGGACTGGCGCAGCCTGCGCCTGGTCTTCGAACAGTTTGAGGGACAGTGGTATTTGGTGGGCATTATCAATAACGAGTGGACCGTCTAGTTTAAAAATCAAAAGGGCTTTGGCGAAATGGTCGCCAAGGCCCATGGAAGTTTTTGACAAGGCTATTTGGAACGGTAAAGCCTCTCGGTTTTTTGCAAGGTTTTCTTTGGGGACCTTGCAGTTTTTCTGCTATACTATAGTCAGTAAGCAAATCAGAGTGTTTTTAACTAACAGAGGAAACAGTCAAACAGTTTGCTTTTCAGAGATAAAAAACGGTGAAAGGTTTGAACAACGACGGAGGGACGATTATGCGAGTTAGTCAGTTGCTAGGAGAGCGCTACAAAGAAAAACCAGCAGACGCAAGCCTCATCAGCCACATCTTTCTTTTGAGAGGCGGCTACATCCGCCAGGTTGCAAGCGGTATCTTTTCTCTGCTACCGCCGGCACAGAGAGTCACCAGAAAGATCGAGGAGATCATTCGCCAGGAGATGGATCGAGTTGGCGGACAGGAGGTTTTGTTTCCTGTGGTACTGCCTGCTTCTCTTTGGGAGGAGTCGGGGAGGTTCCAGAGCGTCGGCAGCGAGCTCTTAAGGTTTAAGGATAGGACTGGCCAGGATTTCGTGCTGGGGATGACCCACGAAGAAGCCGCCGTGCATCTTGCCCGGGGCGAGGCCAAATCATATACGAAGTATCCATTCATGATCTACCAGATTCAAACTAAGTTCCGCGATGAGCCCAGATCCAGAGGAGGCCTCATTCGGGTCAGGGAGTTTACGATGAAGGATGCCTATTCCTTCCACACCTCCCAGGAGGATCTAGAAAGCTACTACGATGAAGTCCTCGATGCCTATGTGAGGATCTACAAACGGGCAGGTCTCGGAAACGTTAAAGTCATCAAATCCGACACTGGTATGATGGGCGGAAGCACCGCTCACGAGTTTATGTACATCTGCGACGGTGGGGAAGACTCCATCGTCTACTGCGAAAGCTGCGGTTATGCAGCTAACATGGAAGTCGCAGTCTCAACGCCTCCGGCGCCGATCGTCGGTGAAGAAAAAGAGATCCAGGAGGTTCACACTCCCGGCATCAAGGACATCGAAAGCCTTGCAGAGTTTTTGGGAGTTTTGCCCATGCAGACCATCAAAGCGGCAGTGTTTGCTAGAAAAGATAACAACAAACCTGTCGTGGTGTTTGTCAGGGGCGACCTCGAGGTGAACGAGACCAAAGTCACTAAGGTGGTTAAGGCGGAGATCTATCCCCTTACAGACTACTCAGAAAGCGACCTGGACTTCGGCTTTATCGGTCCTGTGGGCTTGAAGGCCGAGGGCGCTGAGGTGATCTTCGACAAGTCTCTTGACGGTCTGCAGAACATGGTTTGCGGTGCCAACAAAACCGACTACCACCTGAAGAACGTCAGCGTACCTAGAGATCTTAAAGACGTTAAGTTCGTGGACGTTGCCAGCGTAGGGGAAGGGCACAGCTGCAGCTTCTGCGGTAATCCGCTGAAGATCACAAGAGGTATTGAAGTCGGAAACATCTTCCAGCTTGGCGACAAGTACACCAAGTCCATGAACATGACCTATCTGGACCAAAACGGCAGGCTCCAGACGCCGATTATGGGCTGCTACGGCATCGGCGTAGGCAGACTCCTTGCCTGCATCATAGAAGAGCACCACGACCAGTACGGCCCGATCTGGCCTATTACCGTGGCACCGTGGCAGGTCCACATCTGCATCTTGAACAACAACGTCGAAGAGGTACGAAATACAGGAATGGACCTCTATCACAAACTCGGCAGCAAGTTTGAGGTAATTGTGGACGACCGCAACGTGTCCGCTGGTTTCCAGCTGGCAGATGCCGACCTTATCGGTGTACCTGTTAGAGTAATTGTCAGCAAGAGGAATCTGGAAAATGGAGAAGTAGAGGTAGTAACCAGAGATAAGTCCACAAAGGTCAACGTGAAACTAGAAGAAGTGGAAGCGTTCATTAGCGATCTTATTGCAAAAATGGAAGCAGAAATCAATAGCTGAAAAGTGGGAAGGTGGTCACCCCCCATTCCGCTGTTTTTTTGGTGAGTATCCATTTTACTCGACGGGCTCAAGCCTCGCGTTGAAGCCCGTCGATTTTTTATCGACGAAACCTTGAGGAACTAAGAGTTCCTAATAAGAGAGATACTTTTCCATTGACGGTGACAGGGAATGGACGCCCGAAAGAAAGCAATAGTGGCAAGGCAGAGGTAGACTTCGATGGAGCCTGTCAGTCAATCGACGTTGGTTAAACCTAAGTAAACTGGGTATGTGATTTGAAGAATAGAGGCAGAATTGGGGGAGATAGACATGATACTTTCAGGACTAGAGATCAAAAAACACATTGGCAAAGAAATAATCATTGATCCTTTCGACGAAAAGAACCTTAATCCCAACAGCTACAACCTAAGACTTCACAACGAACTTCTCGTCTACGATGAACCTGTTTTGGACATGAAAAAGCCCAACAAGACCAAAAAGCTTGTCATTCCAGAGGAAGGTCTGGTTCTAGAGCCTGGAAGGCTCTATCTAGGGCGGACTTTAGAGTACACGAAAACCGACAAGTTTGTGCCCATGCTGGAAGGGCGTTCTTCGGTAGGGCGACTGGGGCTCTACATCCACGTTACAGCAGGGTTTGGGGACGTCGGGTTTAGTGGATACTGGACTTTGGAGATCCAGTGCGTGCAGCCCATCAGGATCTACGCCGGAGTTGAGATCTGCCAGATCTATTACCACCTGATTATGGGAGAGTACGAAAAGTATTCCAGCGGTAAGTACCAAAACAACAGCGGAATCCAGCCAAGCCTCCTCTACATGGACTTTGCGAACAAGAAGTAAACTTCGGTTATCATCTAATGTGTCTTCTTACACGGGACCTCCTTCGGTTAATTTGAGGCGCTTAGGGCATACTGAAACTGCACCCTGTCTTGCCTGATGCAGGAAGATATCGCCAAGCAAGCTCTAGGAGGATGCCTGTGTTTAAGATAGGCGACTACGTAGTCTACAACCTTACCGGTGTATACAGGATCGTGGATATACGTACGGAAAAAGATATAGAAAACCGTGATACCCAGTACTACATCCTCAGACCCGCTTTCGGCGGCAACCTTACGGTAAAGATTCCCACAGATTGCCGCAAGGTGTATATGAGGCAGGTTGGAAGCCGTGAGGATATTTTGGAACTGATGGCCGGGATTCCCGACACGGAAACCGCTTGGATCGACGATGCCAGAGAAAGAAATCACACGTTCAAAAGCGAGTTGAACTCTGGTGAGTGCAGAAGCTGGGTCAAGCTCGTTAAAACTCTGTATCTTCAGCGAGAGGAGAAGAGTCAGTTAGGCAAAAAGCTCATGAAAACCGACGAAGAGATCATGAAAGCAGCAGAGAAGAACCTCAGCGAAGAGGTTGCCATCGCCCTCAGCATCTCTCCTGACGAGGTCCCCGCCATGATCCTTGGTTACATGGAGTAGTGCTAAAGGAGTGCGACCTTGCCGCAAGAATGAGGGCTGTTGACTGATTCGGTAGATTTCCTTAGAATGAGATAAACTGTATCTACGGCTCTTTACGTAGGGCAGAGCAACGGAAGTGCTTGTGGCATTCCCTATACCTTAAAAAGGAATGCTCGGGGCACTTTTTCTTTGGAGGATAGAATGAAAACTTTAGCTCTAGATTTTGCAAAATACGTAAGTTTGAACGTACTAGGCATGATTGGCCTTTCCTGCTACATCTTGGCAGACACTTTCTTCATAGCTAAAGCTCTAGGCCCTTTAGGCATTGCAGCGCTTAACTTTTCGATTTCCGTCTACAGCATAATCGCCGGCGTTGGCCTGCTTGTGGGAATCGGCGGCGGAGCCAGGTACGCGATTTTGCAGTCCCAGAAAAAACATGAAGAGGCAAACCGAGTTTTCACCTCTGCAGTTGTCTTGGGAGCTGTTTTAGGAGCAGGGCTGTTTGTGGTCGGGGTGTTTGGCACAAGGCAGCTTGCGGTGCTCCTGGGAGCCGATGCAGACGTTTTTCCCATGACCGAAACCTACTTGCGTACCATTCTCGTCTTCGCACCGGCTTTTATTGCAAACAACATTCTGCTGGCATTTGTCAGAAACGACGAAAACCCGAGGCTCCCTATGATAGCCATGTTGACAGGCAGTGCATCTAACGTTGTTTTGGACTACGTCTTCATGTTTCCCCTGCAAATGGGTATGTTCGGTGCGGCTTTTGCAACCTGCTTGGCACCTCTGATCAGCATTTCGATCTTAGCAGTGCATTTTGCCAAAAGGAAGAACGGTTTTAGACTGGTAAAGACCAAGTTCAAACCGGCGGAGTTTTTTACCATAGCTCGTCTTGGAGCCTCATCTTTTGTAGGCGAAATCTCTTCGGCGGTTACACTCATGGTCTTCAATCTTGCCATTGTAAACCTGGAAGGGAACACGGGGGTTGCAGCTTACGGAATAGTTGCCAACCTGGCCTTGATCGCCACTGCCATCTTTACCGGACTAGCTCAAGGTGTGCAGCCCCTTTTTAGCAGGGCTCACGGAAAGGGACGCCCCGAGGATGCATCCAGCCTGTTGAAAATGGCTACCCTAACGTCGATTTTCATCGGCTTGGTGATCTACCTCTTGGTGTTCTTTGGCGCAGAGGGGATTGTAAGCGTTTTCAACGGCGAGGGAAGCGTAGAGATCGCATCCCTGGCAAACAGGGGACTGCGGATCTATTTCACGGGCTTTCTCTTTGCAGGTCTGAACATCGCTTTTGCTCAGTACCTGAGCGCTGTGGAACGGAGCCGACCGGCGTTTGCGGTATCCCTTCTCAGGGGTTGCGTCCTTCTGATCCCAGCTGTTTTACTGCTCAGCCGTATCCTGCAGATGGCCGGCATCTGGCTTTCCTTTGTCGTTACAGAACTTGCGGTCCTAATGTATGCGCGGCATATCTGGCGAAAAAAACCGGGATCGGCACGAGAAGAGGGACGTTTCTTACAGCGGGCCGCTTGAGATAAGAGCTTTCGGGGTATTCTGAAGATAGTTCGGAAAGAGCGCACCTAGCTTGCAAAAGTGCGTCGCTTTTTTAAAACGTCAGAGGAAATGCAAGCAGAACGGCAAAATATGTATATCAACGCGTTTAAGGGTAAGCAGCGGCCACCTGAAAACCAACTAAACCCGTGCAAATGGAGATGATTAAATGAAGTATCAAAACACCTGGGATTTGGAAGCGATTTTTGCAGGGGGAACCAGATCGGAAGACCTGCAGAAGAAAGTTAAGAGCGTCGAAGTTGAAGTCGGGGAATTTAAAGACCTACTCGATGCATGGAACCCAGAAGACAACTCCCCTGAACCATTGAAAGCCTTACTGGATAAGCTCGACAGCATCGAAAAGGGACTGATCCAGGGCTACGCTTTCGTGAGAATGTCCCTTGATGCCAATACCAAGGACGACTACGGACCGGTGGTTTTAGGCCAGATCATGATGATTAAAACGGCACTGGACAACTACCAGACCGTGTTCATTAAAAAGATGGTAGCTGTAGAAGACCGTTTGTGGGCAGATCTCCTGGAGGATCCGACTTTGAAAGAAGTGGCTTTTGCCCTGAATGAAGCTAGAGACCAGGGGAAGAGACTCCTTTCGGAAGAAGAAGAGAAAATCATTAACGAGCTTAACAGAGACGGCATTACGGGCTGGAGCCAGATCTACGACACCGTTGTCTCCACCATGACCATCCCCTTCACCGGCAAAGACGGCACGACTGTTGAATACTCGGTAGGGCAGGCTATGAACAGAATGTACGGTGATCCCGATCCTGAAGTGCGCAGGCAGCTCTTTGAAAACTGGGAAAAAGCCTGGGAGAAGAACGCTCCTATCTTTGCCGACATTTTGAACCACCTTTCGGGATACAGGCTCACTCTGCAGAAGCTGCACAACCGCGAGCACTATCTAGAAGAGCCCCTGGAGATCAACAGAATGTCCAAAGAGACTCTGGATGCCATGTGGAGCGCTGTAGCAAAGAGCAAAGAGCCATTCATACGGTTCCTGGAGCAAAAGGCCAAAGTGCTGGGTATGGATAAACTAGGCTGGCAGGACGTGGATGCGCCCATTGCCTTTGGCGGCGTGGAGCCCTCTCGTTACGATTACGATGAAGCCTGCGACTTCGTTTTACAGAACTTTGCCACTTTCGGACCGAAGCTGGAAGCCTTTGCTCGAAACGCTCTAGAAAACCGCTGGGTGGAGGCGGAAGACCGCCCCAACAAGAGGCCCGGGGGTTACTGTATGGGCCTTCCGGAGCTTAAAGAGTCAAGGATCTTCATGACCTATACGGGCTCCTCGTCTGATGTGAGCACTCTCGCACACGAGTTAGGACACGCTTTCCACAGTTACGTCTTGAAGGACGCTCCTTTCCTCAACCAGAACTACGCTATGAACGTGGCCGAAACTGCAAGCACCTTTGCAGAGCTCATCGTCAGCGATGCTACAGTAAGAGCTGCAAAGTCCAGAGAAGAAAAGGCCATTCTGCTCAATACTAAGATGGAAAACGCCATCGCCATGTTTATGAACATCCACGCCCGCTTCCTCTTTGAAACGGCGTTCTACGACGAGAGAGTGCAGGGTGTAGTTTCCACAAAGAGAATTAGCGAGCTCATGGAAAACGCCCAGAAAGAAGCCTACTGCGATATGCTGGGAAGCTACCATCCTCATTTCTGGTGCAGCAAGCTCCACTTCTACATTGCAGGCGTTCCCTTTTACAACTTCCCGTACACCTTCGGCTTCCTGTTCAGCTTGGGGTTGTACGCAGAGTACCTGAAAAACCCCGAAGGCTTCGAGGACAAGTACATTGCCCTCCTGCAGGACACAGGAAAGATGAAGGTAGAAGACCTTGCTGCAAAGCACCTGGGAGTGGATCTAACCAAAGAAGACTTTTGGCTTAACGGCATCAATCTTCTGGAGAAAGACGTGGAGGAGTTCATCGAACTTACCAAATAAAAACCTCAAAAAGAAATTGGGCTCCCGATAGCGGGAGCCCGTTTTTCTATATGGAGATAAGCTTGTAAAACCCAGCAACTGTCACTTTTGCAGTGGAAAAGGGTTTACATACCCAAAGACGGCGTTTTTCACCGAAGTTTTGGAGTGATTTAAATATGGAAAAGATCTGCGAGGACGTGCAAAAGGTTTGAAAGCTGAGGGTGGGATTTTCCGTAGGTAGCTCCAAAACTCGAGATCCTGTCTCGAAGTTCCTCCTTGAGATCAAAGCGTTCAGGATGAATCATCTCGCTTACGATGTAGAGGAACCTGGCGTGAGCTGTATCCGTCTCCTGCCAAATCCTGCGGCATTCCAGGAAGGAGTCGGAAAGCACTGAAAGATAGATGTCTTCTCCAGAGCGGATGTAGGCAGCGTAGTCCGAAAGAAGATCGACCAGCCGGTCTCTGTTAAAGCTCGGGATATCCCGTCCGTCAACAAGGGCTATGGCTTCTTCCGGTTTTCCTAGAAGCAAGTAGAGGCCCACCAGTTCCTCTTGGAAAAGGAACTTGTCTGCCATGCTCAGGCTGTGGGGAAAGAGGTAGTACTGGATAGCCTTCTTGTAGTCGTCCTCGTTCCAGAGGTAGTTTTCGCCCAGGGTGCCGTAATACTTGGGAAGAAGCTCTCCCCGCTCTTCGAGAATGTGAAACAGTTCGTACTGCTTCGGATTATCGACCCTCCCGTACAAATTACCGAGGAGCTCCAGGTTTTCTGACGAGGGATCGATTGCCACCAGCCGCTCCATCAGCTCGATAGCCCTATCAACGTCTTGGTTGGCTCGGTACCGGTAGTTGGTGTCGAGGTAGTGGGTTCCTGTGGCGTAGATTTTGGCGAGAAGACCCAATGCGTAAGCGTCGTTCTCGTTCAATCTGAGGAGGTGTTCCAAACTCTCCACCGCTTGGTCGAAGCGGAGTTCTGCGAGCAGCTGTTCTTCGTGCTTCAACGGTGCTTCCACGTTGTACACATAATCTGCAGTTGTGGCTGGAGAAATTGGCAGACCTGTGTTTTTTGCAAGAAGAACTCCGTTTTCGTCGCAGGCAGAAACCACAACTCTCACAGCATCGGGGTAGGTGAAGTAGCCAGGGTGGATGCCCTGGTTGGATTCTGGGACTATGCCAAACAGGAAGGGGATTTTGGAAAAGGTGACGCTGGTGTCTTCGGTATAGTAGGAAAACCCGTTGTGGAACATACTGCCTGCTTGAACCTTGTAGATGGGGTCGATGCTCACCAGATAGAAGCTTGCCGTTGGATAGGGCTCCCATTCGACGGTGAACTGTCCTCCGTTCAATACTGTTCCCGGCTGTGGGCTCTTGAGCTTAACAGGTTCTATAAAGGAGATTTCCACCTTCTCAGGCCAGAAGTCTGAAGTTATGAAGGTGTCTTTAAGGCTCAGGTAGTAATCTCCAAAACGTTCCATTTGCCCACGATTCAGCTTGATGCCCACCTGGTAGGTTAGCTCCGGGCTTAACGAGAAGACGAACTCGCCGTTAATGTCGGTAACCTGAACGATCTTGTCGTCCATCCGAGAACTGAAAACCGCGCCGTCGACAGGTCTTGGCCAGAGAAGGACCTCAATACCTGAGAGGGGTTCGCCGTTTAGGGTGACCTGCCCGGCAACGATCTTTCGCAAGTCATGTGCACCTAGATTGTGTTCGATCTGCATCCGGTAGTAGTTTGCAGTTTCCATAGGCGTGTATCCTACGGGAAAACCAGACCCATCGTTTAAAAGTACCGTTCGGTAGTGTTTACTGTAATAGAGTTCTAAAGCTTTGTCATAAGCCTCCTTTGCACCCTCCTTATTTCCTTCGGCAAGGAGGATGTCGCCGTAGGCCATTTGGATGTAGGGGTTTTCTCCAGAAAGAACATTAGGCACATTTGCCTTGTAGTACTCGTAGACCCACCTCGCTTTTTCAGTGTCCTTTTGCCTCAAGAACAGGTTAATCAGAGCATGCGTGGCGCTTTCTCTATGCATGAACTGTGCTTCTTCGTTTTGCAGGCAGTTTAGGTAGAGCTCTATGGCTCTTTCCGCATCGCCTTTGACGTCCAGAATCTCTGCAAGGTAGAACTCTGCGTCTCGGGTATAAAGGTGGTTTGGATAGTCGTTGTAGAGGCGCCACAACCTTTCTTCTTTACTCAATAGCGAAGCGTACTTTTCTTCATCTACTTTCGAATGGGAGTACGACCAGTAGTCGGAAAAAACCATTGCCATCGAGTCAGCCTCACTTGGCAAGAGCATAGCTGAATGGTACAAAGCTTCCGGAATGTTTCTGTGGTGCGGATACCTTTCAATCAGCTTGTTGTAATAGGCGAGGGCTTTTACCGAGTTGGACTTTCTGAAGTTACGCTCGGCTAAAGAGAAGAGGACGTCTCCTCCGAGGTTCGGTATAACCACCCCAAAAAGCAGTATTGCCGCAACCAGGATAATGAGGTATTTATTCTTGATCTTTATCGTCCGCATCACCAAAGACCGCTCCTCTCGATAATTTCAACTGTTTGTTGGAGGAGGAATGCTGCAGACTCACTGTCAATGAGGAAAATATCGACGGTGTTTCTTACACCGAGAATCAGGACCAAAAGACCGATAGCTCCAAGGTAAAGAGGTATTTCGGTGGTGCCGTGCCAAAACTCCGAGAGCAAGTGGAAGGTGCGTTTGGGAAGGTTCTCTTTCTTCTGCCCGGCGATGAGGGCTTCTGCAAGCTGGTTTTTTTGGTAAGAGGAGAACTTAATGCTACCGATTTCCGATTTTAGCTTTTGCTTCAGCTTGCGATCATTCAAATCCATCAAAAAACCCTCCTTCAATCAGGATCTTTTGGAGTCGTTTGCGCGCCCGGTGCAGTCTGCTTTTGATGGTGCCGAGAGGTTCCTGGGTAACTTTGGCTATGGTCTCGAGGGAGAACTCCTCGAGGTAGTAGAGTGTAACTACTTCCCGGTACCTTGCAGGCAGCTGTGCGATGGCGTACATGACTTCGCGGTCTGTATCCTTTTCCAACACATCCCTTTCCACATCAACCCCCGTGGCCGGAACCAGCTCAAGCTCGTTCTTTGGCAGGTATTCCACCACCGACCAGGGCTTTTTCCGCTGCTCCTTGCGGCAGCGGTTCACCAAAATCCGGTACAGCCAGGGAGAAAGATCGTCGCCCCGAAGCTGATGGATTTTGTTGATGGCTACAAGAAGAGATTCCTGCACCACGTCTTCTGCCAGGTACTGGTCCTTGAGGATGAGGGTTGCAACCTGCAGCAGTCTGTCCGAGTAGAGAAAGACCAGCTGCTTTACGGCGTTTTCATCCCCGTTTTTTAGTCCTTCGATCAGTTTTGCTTGTGAGTCCAAGTGTAGATTGGAGATAGACCCTCCCGCGGTAAGGGACACAAAAATCTCCTCCTTCACTTTAAACGAGCCGCTTCGTTTTCAAAAGGTTGCATTTTTGACAGAAAAAATTTCCAGAGCGGTCTGCTGCTTATAGTATTGATCAAAGAGTTCAAATACCCTCTTTCCAAAAGCAACCCCAAAAACGGCTTGTAGCGTTGTAAGACAATAGAAGAACGCGAAAAACTTGCAAACCAAGTGACGGAAGTAGATTCAAACACCGATGGTTGGGTAAATCTACATCAGAGGTGATAGACATGTCCGTAAAGCCGTATTTGATTTTTAACGGAAACTGCAGGGAAGCGATGGACTTTTACAGGGAAGTCTTCGGTGCCGACGAACCGGTAGTAATGACCTATGGAGACCTTCCAAAGGGCAATGACGACTTTTCTCTTCCCCCTGAAGCAAAGAGTCTCGTCCTGCACGCAGAGATGACCATAGCCGGCGACACTATCATGTTTTCCGATCAGTTCCCCGGCATGCCCTACAACGTGGGAAACCACATGAGCCTTGCTGTGATCAGCGATGACATGGACGAGATCAAATCCTGGTTTGCAAAGCTCAAAGTCGGCGGTCAGGTGGAGATGGAACTGGGAGAAACCCACTGGAGCAAGTGCTACGGTTCTGTGTTCGATAGGTTTGGTGTCTCTTGGCAGCTGAACTACTCAGAACCAGAAACAGTGCAGCCCTAAGAAGTTTTGAGTTGGATGTAGGTGCTTCATCGAGGCATTAAACCCGGACAGTTCATTGACAAAAATGCTCTCTCGCGCAATGGATGTAGAGGGAGCATTCTAGTATGCATCGCTATCTACTATATGTGATCCGCCCGGTATATGGGGTACTCACAGTCAGTATTAAGAGTGTTACAAATGTATTAAAGACGTTGAACGTAACAAAAAAACAGCAAAACAAGTTTTAAGCATAAGTAGAACCAAAAGACTCTTGGTATAATGTAAGAGGCAAATGAAGCTGGCAGTTTGCAGGGTGTGCATAAGAGGAAGCGGAAGAGACGTTCATATTACTTAATCGTGGTGGCAAAAATGAGATGGTTTGACAAAAGGTATCACACACTAGACCACGAAATGAAGACCACCTTCGGCAGGAAGGTGGCAAAGCTCTCCCTCGACGGCGGCTTCACCTGTCCCAACAGAGATGGGACTCTTGGATCGAGAGGCTGCATCTTCTGCAGCGAGGTAGGCAGCGGCGAGTTTGCCGGTAGCCGAAATCTCGGCATCAGGGAACAGATCGAAGAGCAGAAGAGGCTCCTTTCACACAAGTGGCCAGGCGCAAAATACATCGCCTACTTCCAGAACTTCACCAGCACCTACGGATCTATTGAGAAGCTGGAGCGACTCTACCGAGAAGCTCTTTCCTGCCCAGACGTTGTAGGGCTTGCCATCGCCACCCGTCCCGACTGCCTACCTGCAGAAACGGTGGAACTCCTTGCAGATCTGTCCAAAGCAACCTATCTCTGGGTGGAGCTGGGGCTGCAGACCATTCACCCTAAAAGCGCTGTCTTCATTAGAAGGGGATACGACCTGGAATGCTTCGAGGCTGCTGTAGAGAACCTTAAGGAAAAGAGAATCAGGACTGCTGTTCACCTCATCTTCGGACTTCCCGGCGAGTCTCGGGAAGAGATGCTAGAAAGCGCAGATTATGTGGCAGGGATCGGGGTTTGGGGCGTAAAGATCCACCTTCTCCACGTACTGATGGACACCGACCTCCACAGATATTACTTGAAAAACCCCTTCCCGCTTATGTCCAGGGAAGAGTATACCGGTGTTGTTTGCGACGCCATTGAGATCCTCCCGCCTGATATGGTTGTGCACCGCCTCACCGGAGACGGCAAAAAGGACAGGCTAGTAGGGCCTTGGTGGAGCCTCGATAAGCTCAGGGTGCTTTCAGGGATCGATCAGGAGTTAAAAAAGCGGGACAGTTTCCAGGGCATAAAGTACAGAGAAAGATAAAAACCGTCACTCTCAAAAAACCGAGGACTTGAGATGCTGCGGGGAACCCTTAAAAAGCGCTTCAGCCGATGCTCATGCATCGGCTTTTTTGGCAGCGAAGCTTTTTAAGTAGACCATAAAAAAAGTTTTACAAAGCGGCAGAAATCGCAAGGAACAACGCATTTCTTGGCGAACAACTACAGAACTATTGCAGAGGAGCTGTTAAGGTAAATATTCGCAGATTCAGTGCGATTTTGGGACCGGTTTTTTCGTATTGGGCTGTAACGCGGGAAAGACGCACGTTGCGCTTTCTGGAAAGCCTTTTATTTAAGATGAAAGTGGGGTATAAGTATGGCAAAGTACTTCCCGAAGATCATTGGAGATGCGGTTTACCTATCTCCCATGTCTCTGGACGATCTGGAACAGTACACCCGGTGGATGAACGACCTGGAGATGACAAAGTACCTTGGTGCTGCTGCAACAACCATCAGCTTGGAAAAAGAGCGGGAAGCCCTGGAGATGCTTGCAAAAGGCGAGCACAACTTTGCCATTGTTCTGAAGGGAGAAGACCGCCTGCTCGGCAACATCTCGCTGATGAAGGTAAACCATCTGCACCAAACCGCTGAAGTAGGGCTATTTATCGGAAACAAGGAAGACAGGGGTAAGGGGTACGGCTCCGAAGCCCTACGGCTTATTGTAGACTTCGGTTTTAAGTACCTGAACCTGAAAAACATCATGCTCAAGGTAAATGCGGAAAACAAAGCTGCAATCGCCGCATACAAAAAGTGCGGCTTCAATGAGTTTGGCAGGAGAACAAGGAGCGTTTATGTAGACGGCAAGTGGTGCGACGATATTTATATGGAAGTTCTGCGAGAGTGGTAAAGGAAGGCGAGAGACTCGTTGTCTTGGAAAACTCCATACACTGCATTCTGCAGTATTTGCCTGAGAGGTTAACCTACCTCCGGGCATGAAAGCGTGCGTGGCTTGAGCGCACCTTTTTTTAACGGCTAGTTTTTGCCTTTGACCTGCCGAGCTGGAGTGGAAGTGCAGCTTCCGCAGGTTAAATCGGTAGAAAGTCCTACTTCCTGGAGCTTTGGCTTTGGAGTACGCTGAAGACAATGGGCTAAAAGCCCCTGCAGTAAGGCCTCGGGAGAGTTGATTACGAACCGACCATACCCTTTTCTTTCACCGAATTTGATGCTTCAATATGATGGGGCAGGGTCACGAACGGGTTTTTCACGAAATTTGCTTTTTGAAGAAAAATTTCACTATCTTTGGAGGTAGACGTAGATGGGGAGCGAATATGAGCGGTAGAGTCCGCGGATGCGTTGTAATTTCAAGGAAAACTGGCACAGCACAACTAGCATTTTTACTACGATCATCTAGGATGACGTCCGGATGTTTTGGAAGAGTTTAGGGAGGAAGTTTCGATGAAAACGTTGATTCCGGAGTACATGGTCTCGCCTTTTGAGACGCAGGGCATCGACGCATCAAAGCTGATCTACGCAGTTCACGCCGACAGTTCAGACGACAGCGGCTATCTGGACGCGTATTTAGCTGTAAGTAGCGATAGCCTCTACATCCTCCTAGGCGAGGAGAAAGTGGTAAAGGCTTCCGGGGCGCGGAGAATCGTTGCGGTCTACGAGCCCAAAGAACTCCACGTCATTCCCTTGGAAGATGTGGGGAACCTTTCAACGGAACGCTTGGTTTCAACAGTGCGCCTCTGCAGCGAAAAGGACGATAAGACAAGCATTCTTTTGGTCTTTTCCATCGGTTATTTAGGTGCTGTAGAAAAACTCATTAAGGTCATCAGCAACATCCGCGAGGGGAAGGATCCCCTGACCGATCTACCGGTAGAAGAAGAACTCTTCTGCCCCAAATGCGGTACCAGATACCCCGAACCAGTCCGCAAGATCTGTCCGAAGTGCTTGGATCGCGTCTCCATCACCAAGAGGCTCTTTAGCTTTTTTGGCCACTACAAAACCAAAGTGTTTTGGGTTTTTGTGACGATGCTTGCTGGATCTGTCTTCTCCATGATCACGCCTCTTGTAAGCAGCAGGTTCTTCTTTGACGAGGTCCTTACAGAAGGCGGCAGCTACTACGGCTACATTCTCGGAGCGGTTTTGATGATTCTCATCGTGCGAGCGGTGAACACGGGATTGAACATCCTGTACTCCTACGTTCTCGCTAGGACCGTTCCCTGGATCGTGCAGGACTTGAAGATGAAGATCTTTGAGGCCATGCAGCGCTTGGACGTGGGATTCTACACCTCAAAGCGCACGGGAAACCTGATGAACAGGGTAAACCAAGATGCCAACAACATCTATTGGTTCTTTGTAGACGGACTTCCGTATGTAGTGGTGAACCTTCTCACCTTCACAGGCGTGGTCCTGGTGATGTTCCTTTTGAACGCAAAACTTGCTATCATCTGTCTGGTCATAATTCCTTTGGCAATTCTGTTTTTCCGAGTGCTGTGGAGTATCTTCAGACGCTTCCATCACAAAAACTGGGTCTACCACTCGCAGCTCAACTCTCTGGTGAGCGATGCAGTTAATGGCCAGAGGGTCATTAAGGCCTTCGCCAAGGAAGACACTGAAACGGAGCGCTTTTCGGTGGTGTCGGGGAAGCAGACCCTTGTGGACATTCACACCATGAACACGGTTACGACCGCGTTCCCCCTGATCTATCTCTTCATGTTCTTGGGTCAGGTAGTGGTAACCGGTGTAGGCGGTATCATGGTGCTGAACGGAACCGAAGGTATGACCATCGGTGTACTGATGTCGTTCATTTCCTACCTGACGATGCTTTACGGACCCCTGGAGTTTATGTCCTGGGTATCCAACTGGTGGGCTCGCTGCGTGGACTCGGCCCAGAGGGTATTTGAGATCATCGACGCAAAGCCAGAAGTTACTGACCCAGAAAACCCTGTAGTCCTGGACAGGATCAGGGGAGACATCGAGCTAAAGGATGTGAAGTTCGAGTACGATGCCGCAACTCCAGTACTAAAAGGCGTGAACCTTTCAGTAAAAGCAGGCCAGATGCTCGGCATTGTGGGCAAGACCGGTGCAGGTAAGTCCACCATGGCAAACCTCATTGCCCGCCTCTACGACGTTACCGAAGGTACCATTACCATCGACGGGGTTAACGTCAAAGAGCTCTCGCTTGAGCAGCTGAGAAAGAGCGTCGGTATAGTGTCCCAGGACATTTACCTGTTCATCGGCACCATCGCCGACAACATCCGCTACGCCAGGCCTGAAGCCACAATGGAAGACGTAATCAGGGCGGCAAAAGCGGCAGCAGCTCACGAGTTCATTATGAAGCTGCCCGACGCCTACGAAACCAGGGTTGGCGCAGGCGGGCAGGATCTTTCGGGCGGAGAGAAGCAGCGTCTTTCCATTGCCCGCACCATCCTGCAGGATCCCGACATCCTGATTCTCGACGAAGCAACTGCTGCTATGGACACCGAAACCGAAGCCAAAATCCAGAACGCCCTTTCCCAGCTGCAGAGAGGCAGAACCACATTGGCCATCGCCCATAGGCTCTCCACCCTCAGAGATGCCGACACCTTGGCAGTTCTAAAGGATGGGGTGATTGTGGAAAGCGGTACGCACAGAGAACTGATGGAGAAAAAAGGTGAGTACCACAAGCTTTACACTATTCAGCTGGAAGGTTTAAAAATTATCAATATGGATGCTTAGAAGTTCAGGTTCGGTAGGAGGGTAATGTAATGGAAAACACAAACGAAGCTTCAAGAAGTTTAGCTTCTGCTATAGATATTGGCTTTTTAGATCCCAAAAAGGCAGAGTTCTACGTTACTGCCGGCGGTTTTACAGGTCTGAGATACGAAGGCAACGACTACAAGCGCATCACGCTGCGCAGGGCCTTTCCTATCGGCAAGCCTTCCGAATACATTTCCGTAGCCGACAAGGACAACAAGGAGATCGGTATTATCCGTTCCCTTGCGGGCCTCGACAAGGATCAGTACGAGATTGTAGTAGCGGAGCTGGAAAAGCGCTACTACAGTCCTACGGTGTACGAGGTTAAGTCCGTTAAAGACAAACTAGGCTACGTTTACATGGAGCTTCTGGTGGGGAAAAACGGCGCAACGTACACCAAAAACTGCGCGGTAAAGGACGTGACCCGCAACATCAGGCTTCTCAGCGAAGATACGCTGGCGATTTTCGACGTAGACGGCAACAGGTATATTGTGGAGTCTCTGTCCAAACTGGACAAAAAGAGCCTAAAGAGGCTCGAACCATACCTGCTCTAGGTAGAACCTGAGAAAGAAGTGATGCCAAATGCCCGGAAAACACGTGTTTAACTACGATTTGGATCTTTCAATGAATAGAGCAAATGGCACGGTCACCTTTGATGAAAGCGGTACGATCACCTCGAGTATAAACGGAGAGGTTCTACTAACTCTCTCTGCAGATAATATGACCGAGCTCTCAGTTTCCGGAGGCGTCGGCTGCGGTTTCCTGTATGCCACCATGAAAGATGAAAGCGAGGTCCTGATCTGTCGCTTTACCATGTCGGTTTTGAAAGCGGCAGGGGAGTTCTGCAAGGTGGTCAACTACTATATAAACTCCAAAGAGTTTCCCAAGTCGGAAGAGAAGCACAAGCTGGTATGCGAAAAGTGCGGAAGGCCTTTTGCCGAGGGTATCTCGGTGTGCCTCTTCTGCTACGACCAGATGGGTGTGCTCAAAAGAGCACTGATGCTGCTCAAACCCTTCGCGCCGAAGATGATCACCGCCCAGCTCTTCCTGACTTTATCCCAGATTCTGTACCTGCTGGTTCCGCTTTTCAGCAGAATGCTCATTGACGACCACCTGCGAACACAGACCGGCACCGCCATGCAGGTGATCATACTTGCAGGGGCCATGTTTCTTGCTAGAGGGCTCGGCGAGCTCATTTACATCATCAGCTCTAGAGTCTACAACAAGTGCAGCATTCTCTATTCCAACCATCTGAGGGTTCTGGCATATGAAAAGATCCAGAAGCTCTCTTTGAACTCACTGGCCAAACGGACGCCGGGAGACCTCATCAGGAGGGTGATGGAGGATACCGGAACCGTCAGGAACTTCATCTCCGACGCCGGCCGCTGGGCCATCGAGCAGATGATCGTATTTGTGGTTGTTCTCATCATTCTGCTTGTCACCAACTGGCGCCTGACCCTTTTGGTCTTTTTGCCAGTTCCTCTAGTGGCTTTTGCCCTTTCTAGGTTCCGCGGGTTTATCAGGCTCAGGTATGAAAAGCAATGGCGCAAAAACTCCAAAGCCCACTCCATTCTTCACGACATCATCAGGGGCATACGCACCGTCAAGTCCTTCGGTAAGGAAGAGATGGAGATTGAGAAGTTTGCCAAAGCCACAAGAGAGCTAGCCCAGGTTTCGTCAGACAACGAAGCTCTCTGGTCGCTCCTTTTCCCAACGCTCTTGTTTTTCACCGGTATCGGCGAGTTTCTCATTTTGTACTTCGGCGGAAGGAGCGTGCTTGGCGGTGGACTGACTCTGGGTGTACTGATCCAGTTTACCATGTACATCGGCTACATTTACGGGCCTTTGCGCTGGCTGGTGTCGTTCCCCAGGTGGCTGGCAGATGCCACAACCAGCATGGTTAAGCTGTTTGAGATCATCGACGAAGAACCCGAGATCATTGCCGTGGAAAACCCGAAAAACGTCCCTCTTGAAGGCAAGATTACCTTTGAGAACGTCACCTTCGGCTACAAGTCCTACGAGCCCGTCCTCAAGGGTATTGATATTGAGATCAAGCCCGGGGAGATGATCGGTCTTGTTGGCAGGTCCGGTGCAGGTAAGTCCACTATCATCAACCTGCTCCTGCGTCTGTACGATCCGAACCAGGGAAGGATCACCATCAACGGCGTGGATATCAGGGAGATCTCGCCGGAGTACCTCCACGAAAACATCGGCGTAGTGTTCCAGGATACGTTCCTCTTCCACGGAACGCTCTACGACAACATTGCCTACGGTAAGGAAGGTGCAACCCCAGAACAGGTCATTGCAGCAGCAAAGATCGCCAATGCCCACGACTTCATCATGCAGACGTCAGACGGCTACAATACCATCATCGGGGAAAACGGTTATACCCTTTCGGGAGGCGAGAGGCAGAGAATTGCCATCGCCAGAGCGATCATCAAAAACCCATCCATTCTCATCCTGGATGAGGCTACCAGTTCTCTGGACGTTGAGACCGAGTCCATCATTCAGGAAAGTTTGGACCGGATCGTTAAAGGTAGAACCACTATCGCCATCGCCCACAGGCTTTCTACGCTGAAAAACGCCGACAGGCTCTTTGTTATCGACGGTGGCAAGATCGCCGAGTACGGCACCCACTTCGAACTTTTGAAGAAGAAGGGCATCTACTACAACCTGGTCATGGCACAGCGAAAGACCAGCAAGATTGCAGAGCCAGTGGAAGTTTAATAGTAAAGCCCCTTAAGCTTACAGGACAATAAACACGCAGAAAAAGAGAATCACTCCGGAGTTCTCCGGTCTGATTCTCTTTCTTTTGTCCAACATGTGGTGTTATTTGCACTGGCTCTTACCCAAATGTTTGTTCTTAAAGACGCAGGTCGCCTTCTAGCTTTCCTGCCTTTTCCCTAAGCTCTACATAGAAGCGGTGGGTGGCAAGACCGGTGCCTCTTTGATGCAGTTCGTTGTAGGTGAAACCTTTGTACCGCCATTTTCGGGCGGAGCAGTCCAGCTCCACCAAAAGGGGAACAAATCCCGATAGCATCTTTGGGGAGATGGTCACTTTTGATCTTTCAAGCTCCTTTAGAATGTCCGAGAGGGAACTGTCTGCAGCACACTTGAAGTAGAGGCGTTTTGTAAGAGCATTTGCCTTCGATATGTCTCCTGTGACGTGGTCCACAAGGAAGTCCTGCACTGCCAAGAACTGAAGCGTCTCTTCAACATACCCGGCATCTACGTACTTCAAAAAGTCGACTGTGGGCGAGAAATAGTTACGAATGCCCTCAGTAGCTGTCAGCCAGCGGCTAAGCCGACCATCTGGGTCCGAGAGACCGTCCCTAAAGGAGTCGTGCAGGAAGTAGTCTTTGTGGAGAAAGTAGGGTTTGAAGCTGAGTTCGAGATGGGCAGAGATCCGGTCAACATCATAGAGGCTTATCGGCCTGTTATGGGCGTTGTAGATTTCGAAAAACTGGCCAAGATGGACTGCACCGTAAAGACTCGTCGCTGCTCTGACGTAGCGGTCAACGTTTTGGTGGAGTCTTAGATCGGCTCGAAACTCCTCAGTGTTGATTACGCTGTATAATAACACCAGTTCTGGGTAAACCAGTAGGTATTTGGTACCTTCAACCTCTCTGAGTTCGAGAAACCCGCTGTAGCAGAAGTACCTGCTGGCGCTGTGGAGCGTGTCATCAAAGGGAACGACCGTTTCTCGAACGAGCCTATCAAACAGGTCTATCTCCTCAGGGGTAAGGCCTAGAAAACAGTTTCTGAAGTGGCGAAGGTCCAGGAGTTTGGCTTGCAGGTTCTCGACAAGCTTCGTTTTGCAGGTTGTGGGCTGTGTTTGAATGCTGTGCATTTCTGCCATTTCTCTCAGCCTGCATTCACGTTGTGCTGTCAGAAACTCCTTCAGCGTGGCCTTCTCTGCGCTAGATCGTAGCAGTTCTAAAGTATGGTTTAGCATCTCATCCGCCTCGCTTTGCTGGCTGCTCGTCTACAGCATATCTCGTTCAACTAACAAATTCTGATCACGCTCGAAAAACCCTCCAAGTTAGCCTAAGATGCCGGGGTGGAGCGTATGTTTTTGACAGCTGAAGGCCTGTGGAATGTGAAATGTAAGGGCTTTTGTCATGTACATATAAGTGACGACGGCGAAAGAAGGTTTGTCGATGCAAGACAGGGACAAGCTCGCCGAAAAAGGGTTTAGCACAGACAGCAGTCGAGCAAAAAGCGCAGTCCTGACCGAAGAAGGGGTTCGAGAGGCAAAAAAGCTGCTGGAGCCGATGAACTGAACGCAGCAGCAGGACGAAAACTTCCACCAAACATAACCGAAAACCAAAAAGCGAGTAAGCGAAAAAAGAGCTAGAAGGCGGAAAACCTTCTAGCTCCGTTTTTTAGTCTATGATAGGCAGCTTTTCTGTGAAGTTACCTTTGAGGAAGTCGTAGGTGATATCGTAGAGTTCCCTGTCCTGCGGGAAGGAACTAAGCGCTGCATTTGCAAGGAGGCTTGTCTCCTGATAGAACGCCTTCAGAACCCCTGAAGCATAGCCGTAGGAGTTGGCAGCTCTGAGGTAGTCGAGGTAGCGTTCCCTGCCTTCAGGAGTGAAGACAGTGCTATCTGCTTCGATTTCCATACCCAAACCGTACTTCCGTGCTTCGCTTGCAGCGGTAATCAGTCTGGTCCTGGAGATGTCGTGGTCGAACATGTAGTTCGGCTGCAGCATAACAGCATCGAATCCGAGATCCTTCCACTGGGAGTATCCAGGAGCCTTGTACCAGGGGATCCAGTAGAACTTCAAGCCGTGTTCGCGCACCATCTTGCCAACCTCAGGCAGGTACCGTTCGTCGATGCCTGTAGTATCGATGCTTTCGGCATTCCAGTAGAGGCCGATAAGGCGGAGGTTCTCAAAACCGGCTTTTTCCCATCTGTCCAGCACTTCATTGATATACCACTCTACAACCGAGAGTCTGCCTTTGGCGGCGGCTTGGACGTTACCGCTGAGAACGGGCTGTACGCCGTTGATCTCGCCAAATGGAGTGTTGGGGTTTTCGTTGGGGTAGGGAATCATGATGATGACATTTGCCTTGTAGTCGGGATCGCCTAGGAGGTACTTATTGTTTCCAACAGCCCGCTCAAAGGCCCAAAGGCCGCTCTTGTCGTTTGCAAACAGCCTGTCCAGCCACCACTCGTAGTCGGAACGAACAGCATAGGGACTTCCCTGGAAGTTGCGTCCACCGGGCGCGCTTAGACCTAAGAAGAGGAACGTATCGAAGAACCAGTCCAGAGGTTGGTACGATTCGGAGATATAGGTTACATAGGGCAGAGCGTCCACTGTGATCCAGTTCTTGCCGCTTGCCTGCTCGTAGATGAGCACGATGTTTTCCGGCTCATTTTCGCCTTCCTGCACCGGATGCATCTGGCCATCTGCCACTTCTACAGGAAGGCCATAGCCTAGTTCCGCTCTCCTGCGGAGCTCTGGGTCCTGGATCTCGAAGGCTTCAACTTTCCAGTCTTCAAAGCGCAGGCGGGCAAGTTCGGCTCTAAGGGTGATGTGACCGTAGGGGTACATGTTCAGCGGATCTTTGGCGCTGATGATCTTTCTTCCGTTGAGAAAGACCGCAAACTCGTTACCCTCGGCTTTGAGGGTCACCTCGGCAGTTTCGCCCAGCTGGATGCCGCTGGTATAGGAGGCAAGCACAGTTCTATCGGTGTAAACGCCGTGATATCTATTGAGGCTGACGCCGGTTGGGGTAACGTTCAGCGAGTAGCAGTGATGACCGCCTAGCGAACGGAAGAATACGCTGAAACCGGCATACTGAGAGCCAAGCTCCAGGGGAGTAACTTTGAACGACATCTCGTAGTTTTCCCACAGGAGGCTTCCGGTGGATGCTTCGGCAAAAGACATCTGAGTGATCTCCAAAGTGCTGTCAGAGATCTTGGCGTATCCGGACTTAGTACGGAAGTTCCTGAAGCCCTCCTGCACAACGGCAGGCTCGGTTGCCAAAGCGGGTGCGACTAGTGCTAAAACCAAAAGTAATACAACGATCAATGCAGTTCACATCCTTTTCTAAAAAAATCATGTTTTTGTGCAGCAGCTTTCTTTGCATCGTAGGCGACTTGGGTTAGAGGACATGTTTTGCGATGATGCGGTCGAGTTTTCTAATATCCACTTTCCTGTTCAGGTTCAGTTTAAAACGGCCAACCCTGGTCCACAGCTCCAGTTCGGAGTTCAAATCGATGATTCCGCCATTTTCCGACGAGTACATCACTATGGACTTGAAGGGAATGGTGTAGATTTCAACTTTTTTGCCGGTGATTCCTTGTCTGTCGGCAACCATGATGCGTTTGTTGGTAATCACCGCAACGTCCCTGATTGTCTTGTAGCAGGCTTCTACCACTTCGCCCTCAAGAAGTACCTCTTCCACTTCTTTGGGAACGCTGGTTTCCTGCAGAAATGTCCACTCCATAATCTGTCCTAAATCGGCCATTTCGGACCCTCCCTGCTTTGAGTTTTCGGTGGCCAACCCAGTACTTGAAAAGCCGACAACGCTACAAATATAAGATATTGGCTCTTCACTCAAGAAAAACCTGTTCGTTCCTGTAAGTTTGCCATTTTTCCCTCAGGTTTTTTTGGAGATGTTGCAGAACGCTTAGAGCACCATAACAAAAAAACTCAGAATTTGTACAAGCTGTTTGATGCGCAAACTGAAATATCAGAAAGGGATAAATTCAAATCTGTCTAAATAATAAGTCAGGAGAAAATCTCAGTTAGCTTAGGGCGTGTAGCTTTAAGCAAGCTGAGACTTGCAGCAGAGCAGAAATGCTGTTTTAAAAACATCAACAGGGGGTTAAAACTGTGAGAAAGGGTAGTTCGATAGTTTTCTTGTTGGTGATCTTTTTACTGTGCTCGTTGCTCTCTTCGGCAGTACAGCTCAGGGCTTGGATGGTTGGCATCAGCAATGAGCAGGCCAAAATCATCCAGGACATCCTGGAAGAGGACTTCACGCCCAAAACAGGGATCGAAGTCCTGATCGATCCACTTCCCTGGGCAGATTCCGACCGCAGAATGATGCTGGCAGCTGCATCGGGAGATGCTCCTGATATCGCTCTCATGAGCGGCCTTTTAGCCGCGGAACTTGGCATCCGTGGTGCTATGGTCGACCTGAAGCTGGAGTTCGGCGACGACTTTGCCAGCCACATCCAAGATTCGTTCCCCAATGCCTTTAGAACCTATGAGTTCCAGGGGGCGGTTTTTGGCGTGCCTTTCCAGATGGCAGTCTCTGCCATGTTCTACCGCATCGACGTTCTTCAGGAGATGGGCCTTGAAAAACCCGAAACCTGGGACGATGTGCGGACGATGATTCCCAAACTCCAGTCCAATCAGATGAATTTTGCCCTGGCTTACGGCATCGACGCCGAGTCGTTCAGGGATTTCCAGATGTTCCTCTGGCAAAACGGTGGTGAGATGTACACAGACGACCGCACTCAATCTGGGTGGGATACTCCAGAGGCCATCAAAGCGTTTACCGAGTATACCGAGCTTTACACCAAATATAAGATTCCGCAGGTGCCCCAGCACTTTGAAGCCTTCCGGCGGGGTGAGCTGCCGGTGACGTGCGCACCGCACTGGACCTATGCCAACTACACCATCGGCCTTCCCGAACTCGAAGGAAAGTACACGATCTCTGTGGTGCCCGGTACAAGGAGGGGTAACACGATCAACCGTACCAACTGGGCGGCAGGAACGCCTCTGGCCATGTTCAAAGCCACCAAACACAAGGCAGAGGCTTGGACTCTGATGAAGTTCCTTACCAGTGCCGAGTTCCAGAAGAGGTACACGGCGATGATCACCGAGCGCATTCCCGGAGTCTTCTACTTCCCGTCTACAAGGAGTGCGTACTCGGCTATGCCCGTTCCCCAAGAACACAGAGAGGTTCTGCTCCAGATCGCAGAGCTTTCCACCACACCTCCGTTTGCCATCGCTTCGGAGAACGTGGTAAACAGGCACATTCAGTTTGCCATCAACGAAGTGGTTGTTCAGGGAATGGAGCCTGAGGACTCCCTCCTGAGAGCAGCAGCGCAGATGAACAGCGATCTCAAAGTCAAGATCGCCGAGTACAACCGCTTCATCAAGCAGTATACAGGGAAATAACCGGGTCTCAAGTTATAAATCTTGAAAACGGGTCTTCCCAAAAGGGTGTGTCAAACCACACCCTTTTGCTTTGCCGAAAAATTCGAACCTCCAAAAGGAGAGGAAAAACTCGGGAAGAAATCTACCTTAACCAAGCAAGATTTCTACACGGAGAATCGTTTGCCAGCCAGTAGATTCGGCGATGTACGGAGGTAGGTATATGAAAAAACTAGATGTTAGTTGGGATCGCGGCGTTTACGACCGCACTGGTTACCTGTTTTCTTTTGCCAAGTCGCTTGGTCTTGCGGTCAAATGCAGTCCATATGCAGAGTTTGCAGAAGACATCATTGCAACCAGCGGATTTGCCTTCAGGATGTGGGCAGCTGAGGATCTCTGCCCAAGTGCCACGAGCATCTGGGACTTCGACGGGCAGAAACCTTGGGTAGAAAACGGCGGTCTCCAGTGCGGTTATGTAGGAAGATACTGGAACATGGATCAGGTGGAAGAAGAGAAGCGCCTTGCAGCTTTAGAAATCATTAAAGAATCCATAGATAGAGGCATTCCGGCTGTTGCTTGGGATCTGGGCGTTCCCGAATGGGGAGCTGTCATCGGGTACGACGATGACTGGCAAAAGCTGACAGTCCTTTCGGTGACTGGAAGAGAGGAAGAAATGTCATACGACCAGCTCGGAAAGGGAGAGATCCCCATCCTCTCGGTGCTCACAGTTAAAGGAAGATCGACAAAAAGCCCTGAGCACATTTTGAAAGACACTCTGAGGCTTGCAGCGTTCCACTTAAACGGCATGGAGTGGTGCTCAAATGCAAGCGGCCTCAGCGCGTATCCGGTGATTGTCAAAAACCTCCGAGAAAGTTTCAATCCCGAGCGATCTTGGAACATCGAGTACTATTTAGGCACCTACGGAGGGTTGAAGTACTTCGCCCACAGGTACTTTGCTAAAATGAATCTGATGGAGCTAGCAAGGCTCTACGAAAACGTTTACCTCCTCTGGCAGCAGGCATTCGATCTCAAGCAAAAAGAAGATCTAAACAACGTTAAAGTACGGAGCAAAATCGCCGAGCTTTTGGAAGACGCGTACGAAAACGAGAGAAAGGCGCTTGAGGTAATATCAGGACTTACCAGCTAGTTCCACACAGCGCCGAAGCAGTGATGCGGTAGGGGAGTCAAGCTATTCGGTGTTCTGATGATTTTGAAGATGCAGGTACAAGCCCAAAAGATAGGAGTAAATGCCATGAAAAAGCTCATTATGATAAACGGCACCATGGGAGTGGGAAAGACCTCTGTATCTACAGAGCTTCTAAAGATGCTCACTCCCGGGGTCTACTTGGACGGAGACTGGTGCTGGTACATGCATCCCTTCGAGGTCACGGAGGAGACCAAGAAAATGGTACTTGACAACATCACCTATCTCCTCAGGAATTTCCTCAGCTGTTCCCAGTACAGCTACGTGATTTTTTCTTGGGTGATGCACGAGGAAAGCATCTTGGACTGGATTGTCGATGGCCTTACAGGCCTGGAGTTTGAACTCCACAAGTTCTCCCTAGTCTGTACGGAAAGCGCGCTGACAGAAAGACTGCAGAAGGACATTGCCTCTGGAAGGCGTGAAGGGGATATCATCGAACGCAGCGTTGCCCGGCTCCCCCTGTACAGGCAGATGAACACGATTAAGATCGATGTTAGCTCCATCTCCGCGGTCGAAGCGGCCGAGATGATCAAAGAAGCAGTAGAGAAGTGATGTAGCAAGATGAACAGCAAATCAAGTATGAGAGATGCAGGAGGTTGGATTTCCATGACGGTTGTTGCCGAGGGCACGAAAACCAAGATCCGGAGTTTACGTTTGGAAGACGCTCCGCTGTTTGCTAGGTGGTGGAATGACGGGCGGCTCATGGCGGCTGTGGGTTTCAGGAAGGGGCTTGGAGTGACCGAGGAAAAGCTTTACGAAGACTTTAAAAAGGAAATTGACGATGAAAACCCCTACCGCGAGCGGAGGAGGTATGTCGTCCTGGACCGAGAAACTGAAGCGCCCATAGGCGAGCTCTCTTACGGCGAACTGGATACGGAAGTCGGAAAATGCCGCGTGGGCATCAAGATCTGCGAGATTTCTGCTCAGGGCAGAGGGTTTGGGAAGGACGCGCTGCTTGCGTTTATGCGCTACCTCTTTGACCGCTTTGGCCTCCAAAAAATAGAGATCGACACCTTGAAGGACAACGTCAGAGCTGAGGCCTTATACCGGAAGGTTGGGTTTTACGAGGTGAAGACCGAACAGAACTTCTGGCAGGATCCGGACGGCATCTGGCACGATCTCGTTTTCATGGAGATCTCGAGATCGGAGTTTTTCTCAGCCCACAGCACGTCGCTTCTGGAGGCGCAGAGCTAGTTTTTTACGCTACTTTGTAACAAACTCGCTTGTTTGCCTGTGCTGCGGTTCGGTACTAACCGGGAAACCGCAGTTTGTTCGTTTGCGTCGAGTGGCTTAAGTAGAGCTACTGATGAAAAGCCAAAAAATATTGTGGTGCACCTTGTGGAAAAAAGGATTTAGGAGACGAAAATAGAACATATGTTCGCAAGAGAGTAAGTCGAAAGGAGACGGCTGAAGTATGAACATCGAGATACGGAAACTTGCGCCAGAACATGCAGAAGACTACGTTAGGTTCTTCGACACGACGCCTCACGACGACTGTGTTGATGAACACAAATGCTACTGCGTATGCTGGTGCAGCGACGATTGCGAGGGCAGGGACTACTCCACAGTTCAGAAGAGAAGAGAGTATGCTTTGCGCTATGTAAAAGACGGGAGCATCCAAGGTTACCTCGCATACTACGACGGGAAAATCGTCGGTTGGTGCAACGCCAACACAAAATCAGACTGCCTAAAGTGCGTCAGCTGGCGCAGGATGATGGGTTACGTCCCTTTGGACGATGTATCTGCAGGGCTGAAGGTTAAATCCATCTTCTGCTTCGTGATCGCTCCGGAAATGAGAAGAAAGGGTATTGCAACGCTTCTTCTGGAACGGGTATGTCAAGATGCAGCTGAGGAAGGATTTGATCTTGTGGAAGCCTATCCTTACAAAAGCTCCAGCTGGCAGTCATCGGATTTTGGCGGTTACCTTGAGATGTACCAGAAAAAAGGCTTTAGCGTCTGTGCAGAAACAGATCAAGGAGTTGTAGTGAGAAAGTCGCTGAGGTAGTTCGTTGATAGACTGGTCGAGTAGAGAGAACGACAGGTGAAGAAATGATAGAAAGAGCAGTACAGTTTTCGGATCAAGGTGCTTTCACTAGTAGATGATCGGAGACCTAGACGCTGTCGCAACAGACATGAAGTCGGTGACGTCTTTTACTGCGAGTACGATTGTCCGGGTGGATTCTGTTCGAAATCCATGTTCAAAGCATTCCCGCTAGTGGAAGCAGTCCGCGCAGGAGGCGATCTGTCAAATCTCCTTTCAGGTACAGAAAAGCACAAAGGAACCTTCAGCTGTTCTGACAACGTGGTAACTTTCAGCTAGAGGCTATTTAAAACTACTAGATTTGGCATGAATGAGAGTTTCACCGGTTCTTGGTGTATCTTTCCTTAAACGTTGGCTTGAAAAGGGTTGCTTGGAACGCGCTTAAGGCCTCGATGAGCCGGGCTGCAAGTCAGACTTACAAGCTCTGATGGGGTGACATTTCAGCCTGACGGTTATGCTTCGATGGTGCCGCGGAAAAAATGAAAATTATAAGGTGCGTGACGCTGATGAACGTCGAACTGATTACCAAAGCAGAGGCGATTGCCAGAAATGCGGAAGTCGCTTCAATTGCCAATGTCGACGACAAAGGATATCCGAGAGTCTCGACGATCTCAAACCTCAAGACCGATGGTTTGAGAAAGGTGTGGTTTGCCACCGGCCTTGGATCTAGTAAGGTGAAGTTTTTTAGAAAGGACAGTAAGGCGAGTGTTTGCTACCGCGACGGCGGAAACAACGTCACGCTTGTCGGCGACGTTGAGATCATCACTTCTCCTGAACTTAAAGAACAACTGTGGCAGGATTGGTTCATCGACCATTTCCCAGGCGGCGTTCAGGACCCGAACTACTGCATTTTGCAGTTCACCACCAAAGAAGTCTTTCTATGGGTAGATAACCAATACGAGGAGCTGCTGTTTCAGTAGGGAGAAGGTTCCTTAATTGCTCGTGTCCGTGAAGTTGTGCGATGGGCGGACGGTCACTTGAGGTTAGAGAGGCTAGGGCCAACAAGTGAGGTGTAGTATGAGCGATATTGTACGCGAGTGGTATGAGGATGCCGAAAACATCGATGAGATGCTTGACTGGAACAAACGAAAACTGAAAAAGTGGGAAGAAAAAGTCGTCTCCTTGTTGCCTGAGGGAGCGCAGATCCTCGATGTGGGCTGCGGTATGGGGAGAGAGGCTTTTGCTTTAACCGACATGGGTTTTTCGGTAGTGGGGATTGATATTTCAGAGGCAGCCGTCGAGCAGGTTTCGAAGTTGGCATTGCAAAAAGGCTACCATATCCCGTTTTTTCATTACGATGGGCATCACTTGCCGTTTCAAGACGAAGCCTTTGACGTGGTGATTATCTGGGCGCAAACCTTCGGGTTGCTTTACGGAGATAGCTACAAAAGCAGTTTCCTTAAGGAATGCAAGCGCGTTTTAAAAGAGAACGGGTTGATCAGTTTTTCCGGACACGACTATGAGTACCTAAAGGATCATTACCGCGCTCAGTTGGTAGAAAGACGGTTTTACCCATATCCTGGAGCCGAAATCTATTGGGAAGCGTTTCTCCCTCAAGAACTCTCGAAACATGCAGAAGAGGCCGGTTTTTCGGTTGTTCTCTGCGAACGGGGAGAGATTTACAAACGCGAAGACGGGGTTGTACTGCACTGTTTGGCAAGAAAATAAACGTCCTTTTGATGTTGAGGAGAAGGAGGGGGTGGCTAATGCCCAGACTGTCCGAACTTCCGAACATCGGACCCGAACTGGAAAAGCAGCTTATGGCTGTTGGCATCAATACACCTGAAGAACTGAGAGAAGTTGGCAGCTGTGAAGCTTGGCTGCGTATTCTAAGGCAAGACCCGTCTGCCTGTATGATGCGGTTGTCAGCGCTAGAAGGCGCAATTCAGGGCGTTAGGTGGCACCATTTGGATGCGCCAACCAAAGCCTCGCTCAAGGAGTTCTACTACAAGCACAAAAGTACGAAGTAGCAGAGAAAAGCGGAGAAGTCACTATCATATCAGCTCTCCTCGTGGTTGTTGACATTTTTAGGAAGCTTTTTGCTCGTGCATAGGTAAAAAAAGGTGGGCGTGATTTTGGTCACGTCCACCTTTTTCTTAAACAACCGAAAACCGTCTCGGAAACCTTGACGTCTACTTCTTAAACCCTAAGAGAAGCCCGCCTATGTCAGTCTGCTCTTCGATGAGGAACAGTTTTGAGCCGTCGCGGGTTACGGCGATGCCTCCGATGTTGGAAACAATGCCGAACTCAGAACGGGATATTTCACTGACTTTGCCGTCTTCGTAGATGGAAACAGCTACATAGGGATCGTTGTAGTGAGCCACATAGATCTTTCCTGAATCATCCACTGCCACTGCAAATCCGCCTGAAGCCAGCGTGGCCAGACGCGTAACCTTGCCGGTTTCAACGTCCACTTTGAACAGAGTGGAAGAGGAGTTATCTACGGCGTAGATATACCCGTCTTTCAGGAAACCGAGGCGTACAAATCCTACATCGGCCCAGCCTCTGCTGCCCCACTTGGTGTCGAGATTGCCGTTCTTGTCGATTTTGTAGACACCACCTGATCCCTTGCGGTCAAACGCATAGAGGTTGCCATGACTGTCTGTTACTACACCTTCGCAGTTTTCGATGCCAAAGCCGTCGATGTAGTATGTGTCAATATGGAATAACTCAGAGTCGAAGTGATAGATCTCCAGCGCACCGGTGGCGGGAACGAAAACGTCCCCACGCTCATCGACCCAGCCGCCTTTGGCCCACGCTGCAGAGTTGTAGTTCGTAAGAAGCACATCAGCGATGACATCCCCGGTTCTGGCATCGAACGCCACCATCTTCCGGTCGAGAATGGCGCCTACATAGATGGTTTTTTCATCGGGGCTGAGTGTGGCGCCTCTTGCCGTTTGTCCTACGATGACCTCAAGGAAGTTCTCCCACGCACAAGCGGGAAGGACCAACACCGTTAAAAGAACCAACAGCGAAACGACTCTTTTCATACGAGGACCTCCTCCTCAGTGTTGTGCTGATTTAGTGTTCGCGGGTATTTTGCCTAATCCTTGCAACAAAGGCAACTTTTTTTGAAAAATATCTGCCAATAGAGAAAATAGACGCAGACGGAGAAAAGTCACTTCGGCTGGTGCTTCACCGCAAGCAAAAATCCCCTTCAGACCACCTAAGCGATGTGAAGGGGAAGTGTTTTGCTCGAAGAATTAATGCACTTTTTTGCGGAAAAATACTTTTTCCGATATGAAGGCGGACCAAGCCCCGACTAAAGACAGAAGCACCCAAGAAAGGGTAAGGGGGCTCCAGCCAAAGCTGGAGATAACAGCGCCAAAGCCTGCACTAGCCAGAGCTGATGCTGCATAGGCGCTGAAATTGAGGAGCCCGGTTACTGCAGACATCCGTCCGGTATCTTTGAACCTCAGGCAGTAGGAAGCAAAGATCAAGTTGCAAGCGCTGGACATGGCGCCACAGGCAACAAACAGCATGAAGACGACCAGCAGTGCACTCAGCTTGCTGAAGAGAATGGCTAGGGTAAATGCAGCAGTAGATGCTCCGAACAAGATGCCGATGGTCCTGAACTCGTTTCCCCGGAGCTTTTTCAGGATCACGAGCCCCAGAAAGGTCCCTGCAAGGTTTACCAGGGGAAGCCCTCCGGAGATGCTTGCAGAAAGTGCAGGAGAAAAGCCGAGTCTCTCTGACAGAAACGTCGGGATCCAAAAGGCTACCGCATTTCTGATAATGCCGTTTACCATGGAAACCAAAAGCATGGGAAGAAAGGCTTTTCTTACCAGCTCTGCTGCGAGCTCTTTTGTGAACCAGATCGCAGAGTCGTCTTTCCTGGAAGTGATGGCATTTTGCTTTTCCAGGTAGGTGAGGATTACATACCAAATCAGTGCTGTTGCGGTAAGAACCACTGCAGAGGCCAGAAAGGCGATGCGAAACGACCCTCTAGATGCTCCGTAGGCTGCGGTCATGTAGGCAGAAGAGGTGCCGAGGATCGAAGCTACGTTCAAAGAGGTGAGTATAGCAGTACCCACTTCTGTGCTGGTGTTTTCTGCGATTACCTTGGAAAGAGGTCCCCACAGCATGGAAAGGAGTAAGCCGCAAAAAGCCCAAAGGAGAACTCCAAGAGACGTGCTTTCTAGAGGGGAAAAGAGTGCAAGAAGGATGCCGGTAAAAAACAGCCCGAACGGTACCATGTGTTTGGCTCCGATCCTGTCTCCCAGGACACCGTTAACAAGTTGGCCGGCGCCATAGGTGAGGAAGAATGCAGAACCCATGGTTCCAAGATCGCCTCTTGTAAAGTGCGTCTCGGCGATCATCTGGGGCATGATGGCGCTGAGGATGCTCCTTCCGGCGTAGCATGACGTATAGGCTAAAAAGCAGCTTGTGGCAAGGAGCCAGGTGTTAAGACCTACCTTGCCTTTTTTAAGGTGCCTGTTCATAGGAGAATCGGCTGGCTCCAGGAGACGCTGCCGGAGAAGTCTTCTGCAGATACCTTTACGAACTTAGTTCCTTCGGGGAGCTGGTATTCTGCGTAAGTGATAGGGGAGTCTTTGGTTCCCTGAAACGACTTAGTTCCGTATCCGCCGAATATGATGGGATGGGATTTGATCCCCGCAAAAAAGCACACGCTTCTGGTGGGAGTGCACCAGAGCTTGACTAAGCCGTCTTCAACAAGAAAATCCAGGATCTCCGGTGCCGCTTCGCCTTCCCGGGCAGCGGAGGAGTAGAAGCTTCCCTTGGAGATCGCATCCAGAATGCCCTTATGGGAGAAGTCACAGGTCTTTACGGTGATGTATCCGCCGCAGTAGTCGCTAGAGGCGGTGGCTCCGTGGGCATCGTCTGTAGCGAAGTTCCAGATGTAGTTGCCGTGCCAGAGGACGTGGTCGTAGAAAACCTCCGCAAAGCCGCACCGCCACTCAACCTGGCAGCCGTGGTTGTAGATTTCCATGCCGACGATGTTCTTGAGATCCACAATGTCCCCAATTTCGTCTCTAGACCAGTGGGGATGGCAGTAGATCACCATGTTGTTGTATTCCCGCAGATAGTCTACAAGCTCTTGGGTTGTTAGTCCGTTGCAGAAGTGTTGATCCAGCTTGTGGCCGTTTGCAAACTTCATGGTTTTCGGGTCTGCAAAGGCCACTACGTGGTGAATACCCGATCCGCCTTTGGAAGTGTGGGCTTCCACAGCAGGAATGGAAAGGAAGTTCTCTTCTTCTGCTTCTGGATAGTAGCTAAAAACGTTGTGGTCGGAGATGCCCAGGAAGCTGTAGCCGTTTTTCTTGTAGCGATCGATGGTCTCAAGAGGGGAGAGTTTTCCGTCTGAGACCGTTGTGTGGGTGTGGAGATTGCCTTTGTAGAAGCTACCTTCTCTAAAAAGCGAGTACTTTTTCACCGTCAGCACTCCTTTTCATGTTGTGGTGTTTAGCAGGTTGACTTTTCAAAACCAGACACCGGATTGAAAAAAAAAGAGATGGTGAGGTAAAAGGAATTTGCAGGAATCCCTAATCTCTGCACAGCTTTGGGGACCCAATTGCAAAGGACACAAGAGGGGCTTTAGGCAGAACTTGGAAGTCTACAGAGGAGGCCGCAGAGGCTGAACCAAAAAGGTGCGGCGTGAAGATATCCCTTTACCTCACATCTCTTATTTAAGAAGCTGAAATGGCCTCGTACTAAAATTGATTATAGCATAAAGGCATGCCTTTGCAATAAGCAGCAGCAAAGGGCCGTGCTTTTTTCCATTCAAAAAACCCCTGTGCAGCTTCACAGGGGCTTTCGTTCTAATGGGCCTTTACTTCGGTCCAGATGCGATCGTATTCTTTTAAGGTTGCACCGAGATTGACGAACACTTCGGCGTTCACCAAATCTTCATCTGTAGGATAGAAGTCGGGGTCATCGGTGATCTCTTTAGGCAGCTGGTCTTTGGCTGCAAGATGCGGTGTAGCGTAACCGATGTGGTCCACATTTCTGAAGGCGATGTCCGGACGGTTCAAGAAGTCGATGAACTTGTGGGCAGCATCGATGTTCTTTGCACCTTTCGGAATAGCCACTACGTCAAACCAGAGGTTGGTGCCGGTTCTCGGGAAGGTGTAGGCAAGGTCGGGGTTTTCTTCGATGGCATATGCCGCATCGCCAGACCAAACCACTGCCAGTGCCGCTTCCCCAGAAACCATTTTATCCTTACCTTCGTCCACAACGTAGGCAAGCACCAAAGGTTTCTGCTCCTTCAGGATCTCTCCTGCAGCAACAAGCTCATCTGGATTGAGCGTGTTGATGGAGTAGCCCAATTTGAGCAGGGCAACACCGATGGAGTCCCGCTGACTGTCGAGCATCAGAATCTGTTTGGCGTATTTGGGATTCCAGAGGATATCCCAGCTGTCCACTGGATCATCAACTAGGTTGGTGTTGTAGAGGATGCCAAGTGTCCCCCACATGTAGGGGAGGGAGTACTCGTTGTTTGGATCGTAATCTGCACCTAAAAACCGTGGATCGATATACTTGGAATTGGGTATCTTCTCCAGGTCGAGCTTTTCTAACATACCCTCTTCCCGCATTCTGGTGAGCATGTAGTCAGAAGGGAAAATGACGTCGTAGGTGCTACCACCGGACTTGATCTTCACGTACATATCTTCGTTTGTGGCGTAAGTGTCGTAAACGACCCTAATGCCGTACTCTTCTTCAAAGTCTTTGAGGATGCTTTCGTCGATGTAGTCGCCCCAGTTGTAGACGTACAACGTAGGTTTCTTGCTCCTACAGCCAGTCAGGACCAAACTGAGGATCATTACGGTCAGGAGAAGGACTCCCAATGCGCGCTTTTGAACCATTTTTCCCATCCTTTCCCTTTTTTTCTTCCCGTTCTTGACGCACGTTCACAATAACCAGGAGCACCAGAACCAGGAGAAACATTAGCGTAGAAAGTGCGTTGATCTTGGGGTTAATTCCCCTTCGTGCCATGGAGTAGGCGGTGATAGAAAGGGTGGATACCCCAGATCCCGTTGTAAAGAAGCTGATGACAAAGTCGTCTATAGATAGTGTAAAGGCCAAAAGGAAACCGGTAATGATTCCGGGCATAATCTCCGGAATGATCACCTTCCAGAAGGCCTGGTTGGGCGTTGCTCCGAGATCCAGCGCTGCTTCGTAGAGGTGCTTGTTCAGCTGCCTGAGCTTAGGTAGAACCGAGAGAACAACGTAGGGAATGTTGAAGGTAATGTGTGCTAAAAGCAGCGTCACAAAACCCAGCTGAATCTTGGCAAAGACAAAGAGAATCATCAGAGAAATACCGGTTACAATATCGGGGTTCAGTACGGGGATGTAGGTGAGGTTCATGGTCAGCTTTTTCTTAAAGCCCTTGGCGTTGTAGATACCGAGGGCTGCCAGCGTACCAATGACCGTTGCAACGAACGAGGCGATAACCGCAATCAGGATCGTGTAGTACAGAGAACTCATGATAGCCCGATCTTGGAACAGTTCCACGTACCACCTCAGAGTGAAGCCTCCCCAGGTGCCCCGAGATCTCGAATCGTTAAAGGAGTAAACCATGAGAACTAAGATCGGCACGTACAAAAACGCAAAAATCAAGTAGACGTAGCATTTCTTCAGAAACTTTACCATAGCGTTTTCTCCTTGTCGGCGTCTTCAAAGAAAGACATGATGCCCATGCTAAGCAGGATAAACACGATCATGATTACTGAGATTGCCGATCCGAAGCCCCAGTCGCCAACCACAAGGAACTGCTGCTCGATGAGGTTGCCGATGAGGGTAAACTGACCGCCGCCAAGGAGCCTCGAGATGATGAAGGTAGTGAGAGCTGGCATGAACACCATTGTGACTCCCGAGACTATTCCGGGAACGCTCAGCGGCAGGATTACTTTAGTAAACACACCGACGGGGTTTGCTCCGAGGTCGTGAGCGGCTTCAATAACCCCTTTGTCGATTTTGCGAAGCACTGAATATATAGGTAGAACCATAAACGGCAGGAAGTTGTAGACCATGCCTAGGACAACAGCAGCGTTGGTGTAGAGGATGTTTACACTCGGCAGCTTCAGCCAGCTGAGGGCGATGTTGAGGATGCCGTTTCGTTCCAAAATAGCTAGCCAAGCATAGGTGCGGAGAAGGAAGTTCATCCACATCGGCACCACAAAAAGGAGCATCAAAACATCCCTGCGGGAGAAGGTGTTTCCCGCCATAATCATGGCCACCGGATACCCCAAAACCAGGCAGATCAGCGTGCTTACCAGTGCAAGGCCTAGTGAGCGCAGGATGACCTTGAGATAGACGGGCTCAAAAAACCTCTTAAAGTTGTCGAGGGAAAGCTTGTAGCCTTCAGGAGTTGAGACAGTGAAGGCGTAGAACAGCACCAGTATCAGCGGGATGACGATGAACATGATCATCCAAATCAGGTAGGGGAGAAAGGTGGCTTTTTTCATGAAGCATTCTCCTTCTTCATGATGTGGATGTCGAAAGGAGCAAAAGACAGCCCTACCGTGGTGCCTACAGGTTCTTTAAGGGTGCTGTGAACCAGCCAGTTGATTCCGTCGTGGCCTTCTATGATCATCTCGTAGTGGACGCCGAGGAAGGTCACTGAACGCACTACACCTGTGAGCTTTGCATCGTCTGCAGGTGTGAGAACGATGTCTTCAGGGCGAATCACCACATCGACGTTTTCGTCCCTACCAAAACCCTTGTCCACGCATTCAAACAGGCGGCCGGAGATCTCTACTAGGCAGTCGTCCCTCATGATGCCATCTACAATGTTGCTTTCGCCAATAAAATCAGCAACGAAAGCGTTCTTCGGTTCGTTGTAGATCATCTCGGGAGTCCCGATCTGCTGGATCTTACCGTCTTTCATTACCACAACGGTGTCGGACATGGAGAGGGCTTCCTCCTGGTCGTGGGTGACGAAAACGAAGGTGATACCCAGCTGTTTCTGCATGTTTTTCAGTTCCTGCTGCATCTCTCTGCGCAGTTTGAGATCGAGAGCTGCAAGAGGCTCATCGAGAAGCAGGAGATCCGGTTCGTTGACTAGAGCTCTGGCGATGGCAACGCGCTGCTGTTGACCGCCACTTAAAGAGTCCACGTCTCTTTTTTCATAACCTTCAAGATTAACTAGCTGCAGCATCTTGGTGATTTTCTGTTTGATCACGTTTTCCGGCATCTTCTTGATGCGAAGGCCAAAGGCAATGTTTTCGTAGACGTTGAGATGGGAAAACAGCGCATACCTCTGGAAAATGGTGTTAACCTGTCTTTTATATGAGGGAACGTTACTGATATCCTCACCATTAAACCATATGGTTCCGGACGTCGGTTCCTCAAAGCCTCCGATTAAACGCAAAGTGGTGGTTTTTCCACAACCACTTGGTCCGAGAAGCGTTACAAATTCGTTTTTACGAATATACAAGTCGATTTCTGCAAGTGCTACGGTGTCGTCAAATACTTTGGAAACACCTTGAAGCTGAACTAAGTTTTCAGCCATGATCGTTCCCCCTTTCTTAATATTAGAAGCTAGGCGGTGTAGATATCCACAATACGCTAGCTGGTTTTTTACCTGGATTTGAGATGTAGTGACCCAACTTGGCAGTAAAATAGAAGGATTCACCAGTCCGGACTTTCAGCTGCTCGGAGCCGATGTGTAGGACAATTTGGCCTTTGAGAACGTAGCCGAACTCTTCGCCGTCATGGGGCTCGTCGAAAAGGGTCTCTCCACCGGGCTCGAGATGGACCATAATAGGCTCCATAGAATTCTTCTGAGCATTAGGGATGAGCCAGTGGATCTCGCTACCGAGCTCTTCGTTGACTTTGACGGAAACGTCGTTCTTAGAGAAGACTACTTTCTCCGGAAGTTCATCGTTGAAAAAATCCGAAAGGGTGCTACCGAGAGCTGCGAGGATATCCACAAGGGTTGCAATCGATGGAGAAGTGAGGTCCCTTTCTACTTGTGAAATGAACCCTTTTGTGAGCTCGCACCTATCTGCCAATTCTTCTTGGGTTAGGTTGTGCTGCATACGCAGGCGTCTGATTTTTTCACCAATTTTCATCAAAGGTCACCGCTTTGCGAGTATTTTACTACTAAACTTTGGGTTTACTATCACTAAACAAGAGTATTTTAGCGACTGCAAGAGAGAATGTCAATCCTAAAATGCATTTTTTTGCTATCCTTTTTTTGCTTGCAGATTGTAGATGGGGTAAATCTCATGGTTGCAACATTTACTCTCGTCACTTCCCCCATGAAAAAACTCTCGGTTTTCGTGTCTGGCGAAGGCTAAATCCGGCGACACTTGACATTTTACTGTCAAAAAAAGTTAAATGCGGAAAAACTGGAATAAGATGCATGAAAAAATCTCCAATAATAAGAACGCAACCCGTGGAAAAATGGCGGAAAAAGAGGAGTACTCTTGCGAGTACTCCGTTTTCTTAAGGTCCTGGACCCATCAAGCGGCTGAAGCTGTACCACCAAGACGAGCCTTCAGGTAAGACGTTTACGGTAATGTCAAGAGCGCTTCTGAGAAACACGTTAATAAACACGTTTACCGGTCCGCCGGTGCCGTTGAAAAATGGGGGAATGAAGGTATCCGTGTCTCCCTGAGAGGTACTTATGACCAGGCCTTGGGAACCGATGTCTGGATCTGTGAGGATTTGCAGGTGAATGCCTACTGGGAGATCTTCTTCAGTGAGAAGGTTCCACCTGATCCGGTTGAACTGGAGCCTTTGGTCAGGGGGAAGTACTATCAAGAGGGACTGCCTCAAGACCTCTTGTTCAGGGTCTACGGGAACTACTTCGGTGCCGCCTACCACTCCGGAAACTTGAATTCTTTCAAGTAATGGAAAGCCCACGTGTAGCTGTCACCTCCTCAAGATAGAGTATGAGGAGTTTAGAGCTTTGCTTTAGTGCTGGAGGAAGGAATGGTCAGGAGGGAGAGCGACCGTTTGAGCAGCACCTGAGGGGGGAAGTCAGGGAACAACTAGACTTGCCAGAAAGATCAACAGCGGTAATGGGAGATTGAAAAAAACGCCAGAGCTAAATGCTCTGACGTTTAGGTTCAGTGTGATTACCAGCGGGCGCTGTCGCCTTGGAGCTGTTTCAAGAAGCGAGAGTACTCGACTTTCCTTCTATCCATTTCGCTGTTCATTTCAGCGGCAGCTTTCTTTGCTGCTTCTGCTGGGTCGGCACCTTGCTGGAGGCACGACTGGATAGCGAATTCAACGAATCTGTAGAGAACGCCCTGTGTTGGTGCGTACGGAACTGCTTGAGACTCGTCGACTTGAGCGTGAATGGTTCTGGCGATGTTCTGTGGGAGACCTTCAAGGTTGTACAGAGCTTCCATGGATGTAGGTACCATGAGGGAGCCAGGAACCTTTCTGATGATCTCGTCAACGAACATCTTCTGAATGTCAGCAGAGAGGAACCATTTGATAAAGTCCCATGCTTCCTGTCTGTCTTTGGTAGTTACAGGAATGGCCAGAGATGTTCCGCCGGTGAAAGTACCGTGGTTGATAACTCCGTCCGGTCTTCTGACACCTGGAATCAGGCCGGCTTCCCATTTGCCCTGGATTTCAGGAGCGCTGTTCAAAAGGTTGGTGTACATCCAGTAGCCGTCGATCATCATTACCAGTTCGCCCGATCTGAACTGAGTCAAACCAGTAACGGAAAGCGGCATGTTGTGCTTGGTGTAGAGCTCTACGTACTCAGTGAAGCCCCTGATGGATTCGGGCTTATCCAGTGCGGAAGTGAATCCGTCAATGTTAAAGAAGTTTCCGCCGTGCTGGGTGATGAGCGTGTAAGCTCCCCACAGACCTGAGTAGTCAGGGCTGCCGTAGTGGAATGCCATTTCGTGGCCGTTAGCATTGAGTTTTGGCCTCATGGCGTAGACGTCTTCCCAAAGAACCGGGATTTCCATACCATACTGAGCGAGGATATCGGTTCTGTACGCTGCGTTCATAACGCTGATGTTTTGCGGAATACCGAACCTGGTACCCATAAAGTGAAGCTGCTCAGTAATGGCAGGGAACAGTGTTGCTTCTAGTTCCTCAAACTCGCTGCCAAAGGCTTCTCTGAGGTCGACTAGGGAGCCTCTGACACCTAGCTCGACGCCAGCAGAGATGATGTCTGGAGCATCGTTGGAAATGATGGCCAGTGTGATTTTGTTACCATCTGCCCAACCAATAGGAGTGATGTCGACTTCGACACCTGTTTGTGGAGTGTAGTAAGTTAGGATCAAGTCTTCTGCTATTCTAGCAAATTCATTGGTCCAACCAACAATCCACATCTCCAGTACTTTAGCGCTACCGACTAAGGATAGTGCCAGGATTAGAACTAGGCTTAAGTAAAGTGTTTTCTTCATATTACCACCCCTTCTAACAAATAGATTTCGCACCGTTTCCCCGAAAACCTTTCGGTATAGAAAAATAGAGGCGGATTTTTACGTAAAAGAGCAGAAATCGAGGGCTAACTTGTGTTCATGGTCTGTAGAAGTCATTTTTTTGTAAAAATTGACAGCCTCCGTTCGGGAAAGACACGGAAGTGCTGTCATCGCCTAGTTTATAGCTGTACGACCAGATGGTCACAAAGGGATGGGCACTCGAAAGAGTGTTCGAGTCAGGAGTGCGTCAGTGGTGCACGAAGCAGAAGCGGTTTATGTAATGTAGGCAAAGAAGTCACAGAAAATTCGATGATTTGGCCGTGCATATTGGAACGCTAACCTATTTCGTTAATTTTGAGAAAGGTTCTATTAGTAAAAAACAGAAATATTTGTCATGTAAAATCATTTCTGTGAGAAAGACAAGGAAAAAAACTGATGGTCAAAAGCGAGTGGGGAGGTGCATTGTGTGAAAACTCATTATCCGAGAAGCAGAGAAGAGGCAGTAGTACGGTGCAGGGAATGGTTGAGTAAAGGAGCGGTTTTTGTCGATACTGAAACAACCGGTCTGAATAAAGACGACGAGATTATCGAGAATTGCATTGTGGATGCATATGGAGCGATTTTGCTCGACTCACTTGTAAAACCGACTAAGCCCATACCCCCTGAGGCCACCATGATCAACGGCATCACTAACAAAGACGTCATGCGGGCTCCTAAATGGCCGACCCTCTACGACAAAGTAAGAATCATTCTAGAGGGGCGCCTGGTTATCGCATACAATTCTGCGTTTGACCGCCGTATGGTTTGTCAAACTAACGAGAAATACGGACTTGCCCAAATCAATGCTACCTGGCAGTGCGCCATGATCACCTATGCAGGTTTCCGCGGTGTTCCGACTTCTAAGAAAAACCGGTTCAAACACTTCAAACTAGGAGTTGCTGCACAGCAGATGGGAATTGGGATTGAAACCGAACTCCACCGTTCAAAGGCAGACTGCTTGCTTACATTGGAACTGGTAAAAGCCATGGCTAAAGCTGAGGCCAAAAAACTTGCTGCAGGTGGCGAAGACTGGACCACATGGGTTGCGTCCACTTCTAAGGACGACGTTTCACATCGAAAACCAACTAGGGACGCTTTCAACAGAAAAACACAACGAAAGAAGCCTGCAGGTTGCGGTGGGGTTGCAGCTACATTGTTTGTGCTGGTTTTGCTTGTTATGGTCGCTTTCATTGTCTGATTCAGAACTGGCAAAACTCTGGTTACAGCGCTCACGATGGAAACACAAATCGAACCCGCTAGATTGAGCTCAAGTCTCAACTCCTTTCGTTCGATTTAACTGTGTGGCAAATGACTATCCTTTTTGATCATCGGATTATGCTACAGATTACATAGCTGAACGGAGAGATTTCAGTGGAAAGCAGTACAAGCGTTGCAGAATGGAAAGTTGTTGTAGACGATTTAGAAATCGAGTTTGAGATCGACATACGGCTTTCGCAAAGCGACGAAAATTTTTCACCAAAGCTCCAAGAACAGATTAGCAAGGGAATCATGGAAGTCGACGAAGCACTAGACGAGAACTCACTACGGCTAAAGGAACTCAACGCTGAAATCGACAGACTTACTAACCATGCAGACGGTCTAGATTACGCTGTGGCAGTTGGAAGTGGGGTTTTAGCTGCCATCGTTGATTCGTTCTGGGTGGGAGAGTTTGATCTTACAAGGGGTAAAAACTGGGGAAGCGACCAAGTCAATTCTATGGTCTCGAAAGTTGCCCGGTTTCAAGGATATCAGGGGGACGATCTTTCCGGAGCGATTAAGTTTCTGGAAGAAAAGTTCAAGATTCCATCAGACGGAAACTTTGGTGATTTTGGTGGTGCATTGCTTCACCACCTGAATGATTTTGCCCACCATCCAACCTTGGTAGGCTTGTTCTTTTCTCTACTCACACAGTTCACCGGAAACGCTTACGGCACCAACGCCGGCGGAGTTTTTCAAGTCGTACCAGTTAAAGACAGGGCACTGATCGGCAGGAATCTCCCTGAGAAGATGTTTTTTGGCGTGACATCGTGGTTTTTTCACTTGGTGAGCGACATGGCAGGTTCAAGTGCATATGCAGGCGGGGGAACCGGCATTCCCGGCCCTCTGCTGTCTCTGGCTAAAGAGGTTTCCGCTCTTCCCCTTTTTAAAAACGCAAGAGGAGGAAAAAACAGTCTGTCAGAGTGGTTGTCTGAGGTTTTCAAAGGCAACGCGTTAAGCATACGAGACGGGAACGGGGATCTAGTCAGGTTTGACCTCCGAGCAGAAATAGGACTTGCATACGAGTTAGGCCGGCAAGCCGTACCTGTTATTCTTAACGAATGCATCGTAAGGGGATTCTACTTCATCCGCAGGCTGAGTGCGGAGATCAAAGAAAAGAACATCAGCCGGTTTGAAGATTTACGTTATATCGATTGGAAGAAGACGTTGCCTTTCAAAAACCGGACCATTGTGCGGATGCTGACTATATCCACCACTACATTTACACTCCTCGACCTTGCCGATGCAACGGTGCGTTCGGCCTTTAAGTCCGGTGGCAACCTTGCTGTATTCATGAAAGGATTTCTTTTAAGGGTCAACTTTGTGGGAGTTGGGCGGTGTGCGTTGGCCATCGGTACCGATGTGGCCATGGGGATCAAACGCTCCCGGTTAAGAAACCAGAGAATCAAGGCCATGAGCCGCCAGATTCACCTCTTGAACGCAAAGGTGTTCTACCTGCAAGCTGATGCCTGGGTTGCAGCTGAAAACACTGAAAGAACCATCAGCGAAGCTATGGAGCTGATGGAAAAAGCTGCTGCTTTGCGCCTTGCAGTTTGGCAGCAGAACCAGCAGTCACTCGAAGAAATCGGGCGCCTTAGTGACGAGGTTGAAATGCAGAATCCAGGGTTGATCGACGAAATCAACGACATACTGAAGTGGGGGTAGAAAAGCGTGCCAAAAAAAGCAGAGACAATTGTAAACACAAATGCAATTCTGATGGAAGCAGATGGAACCGAGTTCAGCGTGGAAGAACTGCCAGCGATCATCGATGAACGAATTAAGGCCTTAAACAGACTCGACAGACGGGTCAAAGAAGCGATGAGAGCCGCAAACAAGGCCAAAGAACAGGCAGAAGAAGCAGAGGCGACGACCGTAGGCTATATCAGTCAAAAAGGAGCCGTTGAGGCTTTGCAGGATGCCTGCGTCGACATGGCTCAAGCAATCGTTATGGGGGCTAAAGCCCAAAAAGTTGCGTTCGAGTTTCAGACTAAACTTGCGGAGATCACCAAGTTTTTGTTTAACCTCGGCATCTCCAACATCGTTTACAACCGCATGGTTGTACGGGAACTTGAGCTAAGGTTGAGCGGTGCTTCTAAGGAGAAAATCTCGGAGCTAGCCCGTAAGGAACTAACGACAGTTGTAAAACAACTGAAAGACCAAGAAGACATGTATGTATAGCTACAAAACGTCATGGAAGTGTTGAAAGACCACGACCAAAAGCTTCGGGAGCAAACAGAACATAGCCAAAACGCAGCAGAAACACTGGCAGCTCAAGCAGACCAGATTGAGCAGATCGGTGAGCAGTTACTGGACATCGAGGAAGCGATTGTTGAACTGACAGAGCAAACCGCCTCGGTTTTGGAAATAGTAGAAGACCAAAAGACGCAAATTGTCCTTTGGGAAAATAGACTTGAACACCTGACAAGAAACCCTTGGTTTTTGGCCACCTTTGCCACCGCAGTGCTGGCACTGTTGCTCGCTATTGTTCAGTTATTTACTTAGTGAAGATCCTTCAACATAAGGGCTAAAACTTTAGTACCTCAATTTTAGAAGCGTTAGACTGGCTTCTTTCGATGGCGCACTCTCACATGTCAGGAGCTCCGTACTTAAAAGACAATATGAAATCGGTGATACGAAGAAAATAGAAAACCTTCATTCGTCGAAACACGATACGACTAATGCCTTAGTTTCTTAAGAACGGCCTGTTCAACATAACTAGAAAAAACTGGTCGTAAGGTGCTGTGCTGACAGTACGTAACGCTGTGTAAACAGCTAGAAAGGTTTGCCAAAGCAGTCAGTGAAGAAACTTATGGCCGAAAAGCCACAAAATCGCAGGTTTTGTTTCAATTAATGTGTTTTGGTGGTATGATAGTTGCATAGCAAGATTGGTCTTGCTCAGTCTTTTTTCTTTAAGGATGGTGGATATGGCCATTAAAATCGTTGTGGACAGTAGTATCGATTTGAACGACGAGATTTTGAAGACCCTAGACGTTGAAGTGGTGCCGCTTACAGTTTCGTTTGGTGATGACAGTTACCTCGACCGGGTTGAACTGACTCCTGAGGAGTTCTACGAACGCATGGGCAGGGAGAAAGAACTGCCAAAAACAGCTCAGCCTGCTCCCGGGAGGTTTCTCGAGATCTTTGAAAAACACGGAAAGAACGGAGATAAGATCCTCTGTCTGTGCCTTTCCAGTAAATTAAGTGGTACCTATAACAGCGCCATCCTTGCAAAGAGCATGACCGATTACGACATTGAAGTTATCGATACACAATCGGGATCTGCCGGCATCGGCATCTTAACCTACCTTGCCAACAAGTGGGTGAACTTAGGCAAGTCTTTTTCGGAAGTTGCCGACGAGGTTAGAGCCTATGCGGAGAAGCTTTCGGTATATGCCCTCTTAGATACTGTAGAAAACGCAGTGAAAGGTGGCAGGCTTTCGCCCCTGAAGGGTGCTCTTGCAACTATACTCAACCTCAAGATCGTGTGCCAGGTAAATCAGGGTAGAGTGGAGCTCTTCGATAAGATCAGAGGTGCAAAACTCGCCTACAAGAAGCTTCTGACGCTCTTCGAAGAAAAAGCCAAAGGCAGATCGATTCCTGTGATCGGCATTGCCCATGTGGCAAACGAAAAAGGAGCACAGATGCTGAAAGAACTGCTCCAAAAGGTTCACAAAGACGCCGAGATCTTCATTACCACCATGGGCGCAACTATCGGTACCTACGCAGGTCCTGGCGGAATTGTTTTGGCCTTCTAAGAAACTTGCAGCCCCTCGAATACGACCCTCGTGTGCTAATAACCCTAGCACCACGGGGGTTTTTTTAACATCTGAGCCAAAGGGTGAGTCAACGATATGGCTTAAAGTGCGTACTTCCGCCAAGAAAAACTGGCGTATTCGGTAGCCCATGCGGAGTTTTTGCAGCTCGAAACTTCGGGGTACTGATAAACTCAAACATAGGAGTAAAGTACTCAAGTGATTCGCCTAAGCGACGATGATGTGAACAGGAAAACAATAGAAAAACGCAGTTTTGCCTATTCACAAACTGGACGAAATCATTTATAACTTTGATAAAGGTGGAGCGCTTGGAGGCGAATTGCTAGAGCTCTTTTCACGAGGAATCGGTGCTATCGAAAGGAGCCTTCCCGTTACATATCCGATCTTGGACGAGCCTTTTCCACGTCTGAGGGAAGGACCAAACAACCACTCGGAGGGACGCATAGTCGTTCCTTCCCATCAAACAGACTCCAAACTAGAAGACGTTCTTTCGATACCGTAAAGCCCGACAGACGGCAGTTTCTGCCTTGTTTCGGGGATTTTTTCGTTAATGTGTGCAAAAAGTGATTCAAGTCACGGCAAGTTTTTTTGAGAGATACTATAATGAACACGCAATCATGGGATAAGTACATGCCCAGTACTGCTCATATAACTAGTTTCTTTTGGAAAGGTGATATGTATATGAAGCAAAACTTGTTCGACAGAGAAGAAATGGCCAAAGCTTGGGAAGGCTTTGTTCCCGGGAACTGGTCTGAAGAGATCGATGTCAGAGACTTTATTCAGAAAAACTATACTCCTTACCTGGGTGATCAGAGCTTTTTGGAAGGTCCCACAGACGATACCAAGAGTCTCTGGAACAAAGTAGATGAAATGATTCAGGAGGAAGTAAGAAGCAAGACCATCAAGGTAGACCTTGAACGGTTCAGCGGTATCGACAACTTCGCTCCTGGTTACATCGACAAGGACAGAGAACTGATCGTAGGTCTCCAGACCGATGAGCCTCTGAAAAGAATCATGAACCCCTACGGCGGCTTTAGGATGGTTAAAAACGCTTTAGAAGCCTACGGAATGGAGATGGATCCAGACCTGGAGCAGAAGTTCAACGAGTACAGAAAAACCCACAACCAGGGCGTGTTCGACGCTTACACCAAGGAAATGCGCACTGTGCGTTCGGTAGGGCTCCTTACAGGTCTTCCCGATGCCTACGGCAGAGGAAGAATCATCGGCGACTACCGCAGGGTACCCCTCTACGGCGTCGATTACCTTAAAGAGATGCGCATCAGAGACAAAGAAAACCTGACAGGTCCTGCCACCGATGAAGTTATCAGGCTCCGCGAGGAGTTCACCGACCAGATTAGGGCACTTGACGCGATGAAGTCCATGGCTGCTAAATACGGCTGCGACATCGGCAGACCTGCAAGAAATGCCCAAGAAGCCGTTCAGTGGCTGTACCTTGCCTACCTTGCAGCAGTCAAGGAAAACAACGGTGCAGCTATGAGCTTTGGCAGAAACACCGCATTTATCGACATCTATATTGAAAGAGATCTGCAGAAAGGTCTGATCGACGAGAAGACCGCACAAGCCCTCGTAGACCAGCTGGTGATCAAGCTGCGCTTGGTACGCCACTTAAGAACGCCCGAGTACGACCAGCTCTTTGCTGGAGATCCAACCTGGGTGACCGAGGCCATCGGCGGTATAGGTCTCGACGGACGTCCTCTGGTAACAAAGACCGCCTACAGGTTCCTGCACACCCTCACCAACCTGGGCACATCTCCCGAGCCGAATATGACGGTTCTCTGGTCCAAAGATCTGCCTAGAGAGTTTAAGGAATACTGCGCCTACATGAGCATCAAGACCGCATCCATCCAGTACGAAAACGATGATCTCATGCGCCCGATCTACGGCGACGACTACGCTATCGCCTGCTGCGTCTCTGCCATGAGAGTAGGGAAAGACATGCAGTTCTTTGGCGCCAGAGCAAACCTTGCCAAAGCACTGCTCTACGCTATCAACGGCGGAGTAGATGAGATCAAGCGCGACAAGGTAACCGGCGGTCCCATCACCGTAATTTCTGGCATTGAAAAGAACACAGAAGAGGTTTTGAGCTACGACACTGTAGTGGAAAGCTTCAAGAAGGTCATGGATAAACTTGCTGAGATCTATGTAAACACCATGAACACCATCCACTACATGCACGACAAGTACGCCTATGAAGCAAGCCAGCTAGCTCTCCACGATCCCGACGTGCACAGATTCATCGCTTTTGGCGTTGCCGGTCTTTCCATCGTTGCCGACTCCCTGTCTGCAATCAAGTATGCCAAAGTCAAACCTATCCGGAACGAAGAGGGCATCGCAATTGACTTCGAGATCGAAGGCGACTTCCCCAGATACGGAAACGATGATGACCGAGTGGACAGCATTGCAGTTGAGGTCAACAAATACTTTATCGAAGCTCTAAGAAGGCATCCTGCCTACAGAAACGCAGAGCACACTTTGTCCCTTCTGACCATCACCTCAAACGTCATCTACGGCAAGAAGACAGGAACAACACCTGACGGAAGAAAGAAGGGCGAACCGTTTGCACCCGGTGCAAACCCATCTAACGGTGCAGATAAGCTGGGAGCTCTGGCTTCGCTGAACTCAGTAGCCAAGCTGCCGTATAAAGGCGTAAACCAAGACGGTATCTCCAACACGTTCTCCATTGTGCCAAGCGCTTTGGGCAAGAACCTCGATGAGAGAGTGGTCAACCTTACCAACATCATGGAAGGCTACTTCAACCAGAACGCGTTCCACATCAACGTGAACGTCCTGGATAAGGATCTTCTCATCGACGCTATGGAAAACCCAGAGAAGTACCCGAACCTCACCATCAGGGTTTCGGGCTATGCCGTACGGTTCAACCAGCTCGACAGAGAGCATCAGCTCGACGTAATCAACAGAACGTTCCACGAATTTGTTTAAGGTCAGGGAAAGGAGGGGATGTTATGATTGGTCTCCTGCATTCAATCGAAACTATGGGCCTTGTGGACGGTCCAGGAACTAGAACCATCTTTTTTCTCCAGGGATGTCCTCTGCGCTGCGCTTACTGCCACAATCCCGACACGCAAAAAAAGACCGGAGGCCAAGAGGTAACTCCCCAACGGATCCTTGAGATCGCAAGGCGATACAGATCCTACTACGGAGAAGAGGGCGGTGTCACCTTCTCAGGAGGAGAGCCGCTCCTTCAAGGCCAGTTCCTCGCAGCCTGTCTGCAGCTCCTTAAGCAGGAAGGCTATAATACCTGCATAGATACCTCCGGTTTTGGCAATGCCAAATACTATCCCGAAATCCTTCCACTGGTAGACACCTTGATTCTCGATGTCAAAGCTTTTGATCGGAAGTCTTTTGCCGACATCACGGGAATCGATGGCTTTGACGTGTACCTGAAGTTTATACAGAACCTGGATCTCTACGGTTTCAAAGGACAGATCTGGGTGCGCCATGTCATGGTGCCGGGCTACACCGACAACGCAGAGTCCATGCAGGAGTTTATCAAGATTATCAAACCGATCAGCCGCAGAGTTGATCGCATCGAGATACTTCCGTACCACACCGCTGGTGTAAAAAAGTACGAGGAGCTCGGGATACCCTACAGATTAGAAGGAGTAGAGCCTATGGACAAAGACAGAGCGAAGGAACTAGAGATTTACGCCAACAAGCTGTTTGCCGACAGCCTAAAGCAGGACAGAAGAGAGAGGGAAGAGAAAAAGCAGGCTAAATTCAAATCCCTTAAAGACCGAGAGGTCGCATCGGAAGCGGAGAAGTCGGAGATACTGAAGAACCTCAGGAATCTGCCCCTTCTCAGCGATGTAGCAGACGAAGACGCCGAAACCGTCCTCAAGGAGGTTATCCTCTCCAACATCAAAGCCGGCGAGTATATCTTCAAGACCGGAGATCTGCCGGAGTTTATGTACCTGATCTACAAGGGTCAGATGAAGATCTTCTTCAACAGCATTGACGGCGAGGAGCAGATCTTCTATATTTACACCGACGGAGACTTCGTAGGCGGGTTGAACCTTCTTGTAGATGAGCCGTACAGGTATATCGGTCAGGCTCTCACAGACTGCAAGGTTGTGGCCATCCCGCGGCACATCTTCGACAGGTACTTCTACAACTCACCGGTGGTGCTCCGCAGCATCTTGGTCAAGAGCTTTGAAAGGATTCGCTGGGCGGAAGAACTCATTTTGAGGCTTTCCACCAGCAACGCATCTATGAAGACCGCCGGACTCCTTCTTAAGCTGGTAAAAAGAATCGGCGTCAAGACCGATGAAGGCATCAGACTGGATCTTTCGCTAAACAGAGAAGAACTGGGCAACTACTCCGGTCTCAGGAGAGAGACTATCACGAGAAAGCTCGGCGAGTTTAGAGAACTAGGCTACATTGAGTTAGTTGGAAACAGAACTATTATCGTTAAAGACGTGGAAGCTTTAGAAGCTTACGTTCTTTAGCCATACAAACCTGCAGAAGACAACTGCAAGAGGCGTTCCTTTTGTCGAACTTTCTGCGGGTTTTTTGCATTCTGTAAGTGCCTTTAGGTCTCAATAAGGCTTTGCGGTTACTCGGTTGTAGTAGCGCGAACGTACAAAACCGGCAAATATACAAGCACTCACCGCTTTTACAAAATGCTCCCTCGAGAACTGCCAACTGGCAACTTCCGAGGGACCTTTGCATATATGATAAGCGCTGTGTCAAAGAAGCAAAGAGTCGTAGGGGGACTGAGCTTCTACCGGAGACGTCTAGGAAACATATGTGATCCTTATCCACCAAAAAACTGTGGCAAATAATCATTATATTCAGAAAGGGATAGTTGAATTTGTGCCGAAATGTCGTTATGAGGTTTTATTCGGAAAGATTTGTTCATTAACTTACATAAACGCAATGTCTGTCAAAAGATCAAACAACAGATGTGGGCACCTTGATTCCTAACCGTTTTGGACTAGTGGACCTTGGTTTGCTCAGTGTAAATCAGTTTCAGCTGCGTTGCTCCTGCCAAAACGCACATATGAGCATGTGGGGCAAGGAGTTGACGGTAGCATAAAACACGAGCCATCTTCCGAAAAAGGGGGAAAGTAGACGATGAAAAAACTGCTTGGTGTGGCGATTCTTGTTGTTTGCCTTGCATTTACCGGTCTTGGCGAAAGCATAACCCCTGAGGACCTTTTTGCAAGGGCAGATGCCGTGCGGTACACCCCAGAAGAGCTTGCAATCTATGAGGAAATAATAAAGCTCTACCCTGGTACTGAGTATGAAGCAAAGGCACTGCTCAGAAGCCTGGAGCTCTTAACCCCGACATATGTAGCCGTCGATACGTTCCCGTTGTTTGGCTTGCTGCATTACGATCTGAAAGACACCCCGTTCTATTTGTCGGTAGGTGAATTAGGGTTTAAAACATATCAAGCGGCGCCGATCCTAGATTATGAACAGCGGGCTAGAAGACTGTACGACAATTACAGAGACTTACTCGAAATCCAAAACCACCACATTTGGCCCCTACTGTATAGGGCAGGACTGCGGGATGAGGCTTATCCGTATCTGTTGAAGGCACTTGAAGACATCCCTAATCCGTACAACATCAATAGCCTGTACTGCGTGCTGGATTACATGCTAGAAGAAGGCCGTATCGAGGAAGGCCTTGCGTTGTGCGACGACTTTGCTTCGCGAATCGAGCCACCACTCACGGATCTTGTCCCGTATGTATACTTTCTCAAAGCAGCTCTGTACTTGAAAGCCGACATGGTAGATGAAGCAAGACTAACCGCAAGAACAGTTGAGGAACGTTTCGTTCAAGACGCTCTCTTTGACGTATATGGGATAAAGAAGTATCTTCCATGGTTTCTACCTGAAGAACAGACATCCTCGGTTAAAGTAGGTGTTTTCGTCAATGGAGCACCTCTCGGAGATGTGACGGTAGTTCTCAAACCGTACAAAGATCAAAGTCCCCTCGTCTCTCCCTTCGCGGAAGTTAGGATCACAGAAGAAGACGGTTACACAAGCACGTTTTTACGCAGCCCAGATAGCTATACCGTGGAAGTAAGGCTAACTCCAAAGCAAGCTGCACTTTTCAACGGTGGTGAGAACACCGTTGTTGTACGGAGCCAAAACAGCGATACGGTCAAGTCCCGTTTGGAACGAGAAGTATTCCCGAGGGAAAACGCGGTCGGGCTTGGTTCGTCTTATTTGGTGCTAGAGCCTGGCGAGGAGGTCTTCGTTGAGTTTTTTGTGAGCGTCAGTAGGCCTCTAGAAGTTCGGGCCGACAAAACCGTCTATGATGTAGATGATCCCGTGACGCTTTCGTGGGCGGAAGTTCCAGACGCATCGTTCTACAGGGTAGAGTTTGCTACCGAAGACAGAAGCTGGTCTGCTGATGTGAAAACCAACCGAATCATTCTCAACGAAAATCTGGTTGAAGAACTCAGCAAATACAACAGCGTTTGGTATGCAGGTTTTGACCGAGACATCTTCAAGACTCCAGGTAATGTGCTCGGTGTTTGGCGGGGTAGTGACTGGCTCTCTGTAACGGTCACAAGCCACGGTCTCCAAGCACCGCTTGACCTACCGCAGTATACCAGCTCAATCTTGTTCCCATACTACAGCGAAGGTATGGAACAGAAGAGTCAGTCTGCCGTCGTGCTAACTGTAAACAAAGACTCGCTAGAACCTTGGGAACAGGAGCTTTTAAGTCAACCTTTAGACGAAGCCTACGATTATTTCTACAAAACCTTTAGTAAGAGCGAAATCGAAAGTTCCACTAAACTCAAGCGGACCGACTTAAACCTCAGAAGTGCGTATAACACCTTGACCATGAATGTTTACTTGGGAGACCAGGTAGAAAGTAAGCGTCGCGAAGCCATAGAACTCATCAGAGAAGGTAGATACGTTGAAGCGAGCCAAATTTACGTCAAACTACTTCGCTCCAAAGATGAGAAGGTCTACCTCGACGCTTGTCTCTGCGATATAGCAAATGGCATGTACATGTTCCTTTCAAACGAGTCATACAAAATCCTGAACAAAGATCCCGATTTCCACATTGTGTTTTCCTTTGATTTTCACGACGACCTGGAGCTAGAAAGAACGGTGTTGCAACAGTTTGCCAGAACCCTGCTAGCAGAGGACTTCGATAAAGCTAACCAAATGCTTGCAGAGTTTGACGAGGGTTCGGTTATTCATGGAAAAATGTCAGCGCTGATCAGATTGACCAACAAGTACAGCATTTTTGAGGACTGAGGTTTGGAAGAACTCTACGCTATGTCAACGCGTCTGCCAGAAGCGAGAAGCTCGGAGTAGTTTTTCTGCGAGAGGCAAGAACATCAGCCCTTAGCCAAAGGTGAAATTTGGAACAATTCCTGCACGAGAAGTCAAAGCTGGTGCAAAAAGCTTTGAATCTCGTGCAGTTTTTTATCCAAAAACTACATAGGTCTTGTTGGTATTAGAGTTGCTGTTCACTGGCGTTAATCCGGATGGATCGTTGACACAAACATTGTTCCTTATTATAATAGTTTATAGACGAAACAATTCAACATAAAAACCACAAGAGGGAAGTGAGCTATCTGAAATGAAGAGTCCAAAAGGAGCGCGCCTTTTGCATTCGTGCCTCGTCGTGAGAAGACAGCTGAGCAAACTGCTAAGTAGCGGGGAACTCTCCCAAGGAGAGTATCTGGTTCTGCGAAACATCTGGCTTTCGAAGCAGCGTGTCGCAGACGAACGGCTGCCGGCATTTAGACGGGCTGCGGACCTCTCTGAAATACTGGAGTTATCCCGTCCGTCTATCACACGGATTCTCAACGATCTAGAACGGAAAGGATATGTAACCCGGAGCATTGATCCGAATGACCGCAGGCAAATCAACATCGAGCTGACCGCAGACGGCGAGAAAGCTGTTCAAAAGGCAAATGAAAAAATCACAGCTCTTGCTGAAAGGCTGGTTACGGCCCTCGGCGATAACGATACAGACAAACTCATCGAGCTGCTGGGCAAACTTGCGGACATCTATACAGAAATCATTGCAGAAAGCGGGGATGCCGGAGATGAGTAGTCAAAGATTCACGGGCTGTACAACATCGCTTGTATTGGTACTAGCATTAGCGTTTTCTGTAGGATGCAGCGGAGAGATTTTTGTGAACTTGCGAGAAGGTGGCCTGCTGGAAAAAGCAGTAATGGTCGGTGGAAGCGAGAACGTCGAGCTCTTGAAAAGGCTTAACGAGACCTGGACGCTGCCGGACGAGTACATGCTCAACGTTTTCGAGGTCTCTGGAATAACCATGGAATGGGTACAGAAAAAAGACACAAAACCCGAGAAGGCAATACTGCAGCTTCATGGGGGCGCATATATGCGTTCGCTTGCAGATAACGGGGCAACCTACCGCAGAGCAGCAGTGAAGTATGCGGAGATCAGCGAGGCAGGCGTTTTGACCGTAGACTACCGCGTAGCACCAGAACATCCTTTCCCAGCTGCGCTGGAAGATGCGATCCTTGCCTACAACTGGCTGTTAGAACAGGGGTACACACCATCGGACATCATTATTGCAGGTGACTCTGCAGGTGGTGGACTTACTTTAGCACTCGCTTTGCATCTTAGAGATAACGGTTTCTCCATGCCAAGAGCTCTGATAACCATGTCTGCGTGGACCAACCTGAACTACAGGATCTGGACTCCGCCTTACGTAGGAGACAGCTCCCCTGAGGATCCCTACGTTTCTCCGGTCTACGGCAGCTACAGCGGTTTTCCACCGATGTTAATGCAGGTGGGTGGTGACGAGTACCTGCTCAGCGACACAACAGAAGTTGCGAAAAAGGCACAAGAAGCAGGAGTTTCTGTTAAGCTAACCGTCTATCCCGGCATGTTTCACGTGTTCCAGATGCTCTTTCCGGAGCTGATTGAAGCCAACGAAGCGTGGAGAGAAGTAGAGCAGTTTATCAAAGAAGCGTGGAGAGAGAACTGAAGATAGCTTTGCCGTTTGTCAGCATCAAAAACCTATGTTTTGCTTATGCTACCAAAGCCCCTCATTCCGTATTGAGTCCGCCTAACGCAATCCTCTCGTTGCTTTCGAGAGACTCTAGTTCATCTAGAGACTCTCTTTTGCTTAGAAGTCAAAACAGCCTGGAAGTAGCGGTTTTGAAGTCATTAGAGTCAGTACACGCAAAA